>Ga0070699_100000430_pt1 | contig 40310 bp, 38 predicted proteins | sample KBSK1503metaG_FD_65473 | JGI IMG/M metagenome (GOLD analysis project Ga0070699, IMG submission 65473) | Corn, switchgrass and miscanthus rhizosphere microbial communities from Kellogg Biological Station, Michigan, USA - KBS K1-50-3 metaG | ecosystem: Host-associated > Plants > Roots >... | reverse complement strand
GGAACTGGCCAGCGGCTGCCTGGCCACCACGTTCGTCTGGCTGCAGCACCGTGGCCTGGTCATGACGCTGGCTGCCGACGGCACGCCCGCCGCGCTTCGCGACCGGTGGCTGGGCCCGGCCTGCCGGGGCCAGGTGCGCGGCGGCATCGCGCTGGGCGGCCTGATGCCCGGGCCGCCGCGGCTGCGCGCGCGGCCGGACGGCGAAGGGTGGCGGCTCGACGGCGAGGCGCCGTGGGTCACCGGGTGGGGGCTGATCGACCTGCTGCTGGTCGTGGCGCGGGGTCCGGACGACGGCGTGGTGTCGCTGATCATGGACGCGGCCGCCCAGCCCGGGCTCACCGTGATCCGCGAGCGGCTGGCCGCCGTCAACGCGAGCGTCACCGTCCGGCTCGGCTTCGACGGCGTCCTCGTGCCGGGGGAGCGGTGGGCCGGACAGGAGTCCTTCGACCCGGCCGAGAGCCTGCGACCCGATCGGATGCGCGTCAACGGATCGCTGGCGCTCGGGCTGGTCCGCCGGTGCGTTCGGCTGCTGGGTCCAGGGCCGCTCGACGACGGGCTGGCCGCCTGCCGGGATCTGCTCGACGACGCGGTCACCGCCGACGCCGCGGCGATGGCGGAAGCTCGCGCGGCCGCCTCGGAGCTGGCCGTGCGGGCGGCGGCCGCGCTGGCGGTACAGGACGGCAGCCGGTCGGTCACCGTGGACCAGCACGTGCAGCGGCTCGCCCGCGAGGCGCTGTTCCTGCTGGTGTTCGGGTCACGGCCCGGAATCAAGAGCGCGCTGCTGCGACGCCTGGGTGCCAGCGTCTAGCTATCACGTTGATCACGGGCAGGCGGCGGTTGCCCGGTTTCGCCCGGTGTTACTGCGCTCCTGGCATGCTGCCGTGGCTCGTGTACTGGACGTCCCGCAGGAAGGACCGGTCCGCCCAGAGCCTCGCGGCGTCATCGCGATCGGTCATCCGGGCCTCACTGCGATGAGCCGCCGGCCACCTCGTAGGACCACAGCTCGCTGCCGATGCCAACCGGGTGAGGCGCCTCGCCACCCGCCCGCTCGGCCGCTGACCGGTGTCCGTGGGCGAACGCCGGGGAGCTCACCCATGCCTGGAAGGCCGCCTCGTCCCGCCACCGCGTCACCACCAGCCAGGTGGTCCGCCCGTCGGTCGGCTTGAGCAGCTCGAAACCCTCGAAGCCATCCTGGTTGTCCACCGCGCCGGCTCGTGCGGCGAACCTGCGGGCGAGCTCGTCGCCGCTGTCGGCGGGCACGGTAATCGCGTTGATCCTCACTACCGTCATGCCACGATCATGCCAGTATCGTCTCGTGACGTTGGTGGTTAAAGTCCCGTACTGGGGGTAACGAGCGCTGATGGCCCTGGCTGGAGTGGTACTTGGCGGACGCTACGTCCTTGATGAGCAGATCGGCAACGGCGGGTACGGGGAGGTGTGGCGCGCCACCGACACCGTCCTGTCCAGGCCGGTGGCGATCAAGCTGCTGCACCCGCGTTACACACAGCAGAGCGAGGCCCTGGCCAGGTTCCGCGCCGAGGCCCGGCACGCCGGGGGCTTGTCCCACGAGAACATCGCGCAGGTCTTCGACTACGGCGAGCCAGCCGACGGGCAGCCGCCGTACCTGGTGATGGAGCTGGTCGACGGGCCGTCGCTGGAGACCGTGCTGACCGATGGCCCGCTGGACGGCAGCCAGACCATGGACATCGTGGCCCAGGCCGCGGCCGGCCTGCAGGCTGCGCACGCCGCCGGGATGATCCACCGCGACATCACGCCGGGCAACCTGCTGCTCGCGCCGGGCGGTACCGTCAAGATCACCGATTTCGGCATCGCGCACACGATCGGCTCGGCATCGGTCACGGCCAGCGGGGAGCTGATCGGCACACCCGGCTACCTGGCACCCGAACGGGCGATGGGGGAGCAGGCCACCCCGGCCAGCGACCTGTACTCCCTGGGCATGGTGGCCTACGAGTGCCTGGCCGGCGCTCCGCCGTTCCGGGGCACGGCCCTGGAAGTGGCACTGGCCCACCGGGATCGCCCGCTGCCGTTGCTGCCGCCGACGGTCAGCGCCGCCGTGTGCGCGCTGGTGATGCGGCTCACCGCGAAGGATCCCGGCCGCCGCCTGAACGACGCCGCCGAGGTCGCGGTGTGGGCAGGCCTGCTGCGCGACGGCGTCGGCGAGGCCGCCCTCCCGGGGTGGCCGGACCCGCCGCACGCCGTGGGCCCGTTCCAGCGCCGCACCTTCCTCGCCTACGCCTGCGTCGCGGTGACCGTCGTTGTCGTCATCGTGCTGGCCAGCGTCATCGGGTTCGCGTCCACCCGGGGTCCGGTCACCGCCGCCCCGGCCTCACCGCCGTCGCACGGTGGCAGCGGCGGCGGCGTTACCGCCCCGCCCGCCAGCAGCCCTGCCCGCACTCCCGCCAGGAGCCCGGGCCAGCCGCCCGCGTCCGGTCCGGTGAACCAGCAGGGACCAGGCACCGTCGTCCCTGCCGTCGCGGTGGCCACGCCTGCTCAGGGCCACGGACGTGGCGCAGGGAACGGCCGCGGAAACGGGAACGGGTCGGCCGAGGGCAACGCGAACGGCCTGGGCAACGGAAACGGGAACGGCCAGGGCGGCTGAGAGCGCCGGCGCGTTAGGCTCCGCCGCTGGCGGCGAGGGCCTTACGGAACTGGCGGGTGGTCAGCCCGAACCAGCGGTCGGTCGTGCCCTCGTCGCTCATGCCCAGCCGAGCGGCTACGGCCAGCCAGCGCATGACGTCGTCCCGCGAGTAGAGGTCGTAGAACGCGGGGAGATCTGATTCCTCCCAGTGCCGGAGCAGCAGGCGCGGGGTTCGCAGCAGTTCCATCCGGGCTACCCGCGGGCGTGGAGTCGCGCGAACCGCGCACGCTGGGTTTCGAGCATGTCCGCTTCCGTCGTCGCCCCGTCGTCGTAGGCCGGCGATATCAGCGGTGTGGCGTGCCGCACCTCGATGACGACGATCGCCTCGACCCGTTCGGTCAATTTCGAGCCGTCTGCCCGCATCCGTTCGACACCTTCGGTGAACACGGCCGACCCGCGCTCGTGGACCACCGCCCGACCCTTGAACCGGTAGCCCTTGCGCACGAACGGGTCGACCACGTTGACCTCGACGAGCGACCCGGCCCGGATATTCGCGGTCGTCTGCGGCGAGCAGATGTCGGCGAAGAACAGGTGACCGTCATCCCACACGCGGGTCGAGCCCTTGGGCGAGAGGCACCCAGGCCGTTCGGGATAGGTCTTCAGAGCCGAGCGGGTCATGGCGTCCGCTCAGCCGGACGGCGTTAGCCGCGCGGCCTGGATGGCTAGGTAGCGGCGCTCGGGCAGGCTGGTCGCGCGCCGCGCCGCGTCGAGGTAGTCGGCCGCCGCCGCATCGGTGTCTCCGGCCAGTTCACGCAGGTGCGCCCGGGCCGCGATCAGCCGGTGGTGCCGGGCCATCCGCTTATCCGCCTCGAGCGCCGCGATGACCTCGAGCCCGGCCGCCGGCCCGCGCACCATGGCCACGGCCACCGCGCGGTTGAGGGCCGTGAACGGGTTCGGCGCGACGAGCTCCAGCAGGTCGTAGAGCCCGAGGATCTGCGGCCAGTCGGTGTCGGCCATCGTCTTGGCCTCGTCATGCACGGCGGCGATGGCCGCCTGGAGCTGGTAGGGGCCGACCTCGCCCCGGGGCAGCACGGCGCTGATGAGCTCGGTTCCCTCGGCGATCTTCGCCCGGTCCCACTGCTCCCGGTCCTGCTCGGCCAGCGGCACCAGGGACCCGTCCGGCAGCGTGCGGGCCGGGCGCCGCGCGTCGGTCAGCAGCATCAGCGCCAGCAGGCCCGCCACCTCGCCGTCGTCCGGCAGCAGCCGGTACAGCCAGCGGGTGAGCCGGATGGCCTCCTGTGACAGCGCGGGCACGGTCAGCGTGTCGCCCTCGCTGGCCGTGTAACCCTCGTTGAAGACGAGGTACAGCACGTGCAGCACGGCGCGCAGCCGTTCGGTCCGTTCCGTCCCCGAGGGCAGGCTGAAGTCGAACCCGGCGCCGGCGATGGTCTGCTTGGCCCGGCTGATGCGCTGGGCCATCGTCGCCTCAGGGACCCCGAACGCCGCCGCGATCTGCGCCGTGGACAGGCCGCCGACCGCGCGCAGCGTCAGCGCGATCTGGCTGGGCGCGGACAGGTCCGGATGGCAGCAGCCGAACAGCAAGGCCAGCGAGTCGTCACGGTCGGCGGGTTCGGCGTCGGCGGGGGGACCGAGCAGTTCGGACGGCGGGTTGGCCACCGCGATCAGTTCTTCGCGGGCCCGCCGCGACTGCTCGCTGCGCACCTGGTCAGTCAGCCGGCGCGAGGCGACCGTGATCAGCCAGCCGCGCGGGTTATCCGGGAGCCCGCCGGACGGCCACTGCTGCGCGGCCGCGAGCAGGGCCTCCTGGCTGGCGTCCTCGCATAGGTGGAACTGCCCGTACCGGCGTACCAGCGAGGTGAGGACATGCGGCGCCAGTTCCCGCAGCAGGCCCTCGACTTCGCTCCGGCTTGCGGTCACAGGTCTGGTTTGGCCTCGTGCATGATCGGCCAGATCTCGACCGGATCGACGTCGGCGAAGGGCATTTCCGCCGCGATCGCCAGGGCGCGTTCCTCGCTCTCGCAGTCGAGCAGGTAGAAGCTGGCGATGTACTCCTTGGTCTCCAGGTACGGCCCGTCGGTCACGGCCGGCTGGCCGTTCTCCCGCCGTACCAGCCGGGCCTGGACCTCATTGGCCAGCCCGTAGGCGCCGATGAGCTCGCCGGTCTCCCGGTACTTACGGTTGAACGCGTCCTGCCTGGCGATGGCATCCCGCCACTGATCGGCCGGGATCGATGCCCACTTCTCCTGGTTCCCGTAGATCAGCATCAAATACTTCATGTTGTCTTCCTCCGTCGTCGCATGCATCCCGCGGCATCGCACGGAGCATAGTCCGCACGTCATGATTGTCTCGTGACGACAGGAACTCCGATGAGCGGCGGCGAGCAGGCCGAAGTGGCCTTTCCCGCCTCGGCGGACGGCGGCAGGAGTACTTCGGCCCTGGGGCGGGCTGTGGTCGCCGACGCGCTGCGCCGGATCGACCCGGCTGGGGCGAGCGCAGCCAGCGGGGAAGCCAACTGGCGGACCGGCTACCTTACGCACTTCCGCAAGCTGATCGAGGCCGGGCTGGCCTCGAGGCAGGCCGCGATCTCCGTGGCCAGGGACGGGCTGGCGTCGCTACACGGGCGGCTGCGGGTGGTCAGGCAGGGCGAGCCGGAGACCGGCCTCGGCGCCCTGCTGTCGGCATCGGCCCGGCACGAGCTGACCGCGGTCCACGTGACAGGCGGCGGCACGGCGGAACACGAGCTGGCGGTGCCCTACCGCAGTGAGCGGCTGACCGGCGATGCCCTGCTGCGTCAGCTGGACGCGTGGGTCGCCGCGGGCGTCATCGAGGCGTCCTGCGCCGATGCGGTCCGGGCCGTCGCCGCGTCGCCCGAGTGGCTCGCCCTGCCCGGCCGAACGGTCGTGGCGCTCGGGGCCGGTGCCGAGGTCGGCCCGCTGCCGGTGCTGCTGAGCTGGGGCGCGCGGGTGATCGGGATCGACCTGCCCCGCCCGGCCATCTGGGACCGGGTGCTGGAGATGGCGCGGCGCAGCGCCGGGACCCTGCTCGTCCCGGTCGCGGACGCCAAGCCGGGTCAGGACGGCGTCGATTCCGGCGCGGACCCGGGCCCCTTGGCCCAGCGGGCGGGCTTCGACCTGGCCAGCGACATCCCGGCGGTTGCCGACTGGCTGGCCGGCGTCGACGGGCCGCTTGTGCTCGGCAACTACGTCTACGCCGACGGCGCGGCCAATGTCCGCGTGGCCAGCGCCGTCGACGCGCTGACCGTGCGCCTGCAGGCCGAGCGCAGCGACATGGCGCTCGCGTTCCTGGCCACGCCCACCGACGTGTTCGCCGTTCCGACCGACGCGGTCGCCCAGTCGGCCCGCGCCTACGCGGCCAGATCACCGGCGAACAAGCTCGGCCGTGGGCTGCTGCGGTCGCTGTCCGGCGGCCGGCTGCTCCGCCCCGCCTACCAGCCCGGGTCGGATCCCGGCATCTGCGACAGCCTGGTAGCCCAGCAGGGGCCGAACTACGCGCTGGCCAAGCGCCTGCAGCGATGGCGCGCCACGGTCGCCCGTGACGGCGGTGCGACCGTGTCGATGAACGTCGCCCCGCCCACCCGCACTAGGTCGGTCACCAGGAACCGGGTGCTGGCGGCCGCGTACGCGGGCGCCGGGCGGTTTGGTGTCGAGGTGTTCGAGCCCGCCACGACCAAGACGCTCATGGCCGCCCTGCTCGTCTACGACCTGCACGCCGGGCAACCGGCGGCCGCGCATCCCTGGCAGGACGAGGCCCATGCGGCCGCGCACGGCGGGCTGTGGCGGATGGCTTACGCTCCGCGCAGCGCGCTCGCGCTGGCGGCGCTGCTCGGCTATGGCGCGGCGCGGAACCAGGCGCGCGGCTCATTACCCGAGCGGTCGATATTTCCGTCACGCGGGTGTCCGGTCCGGACCGGCGGCTCCGACGTCTCCGGTGAAGGCGCCAGGGCGGCGCGCACAATAGCAGGGCACCCTGCGGACGGGAGGAACAGTGAAGTACCTGATCTTGATGTACGGATCCCAGCGGGACTACGACGCGATGGCGGGCAGCGCCGGAGCCGGGGAGCCGGCCTGGTCCGCGGCTGATTTCGCCGCGATGGGCGCGTTCATGGAATCGTTCGGCAAGGACCTGGCCGAATCCGGGGAACTGGTCGACGCGCAGGGCCTGATCGCCCCGGTGCACACCCGCAGGATCCGGCTGCGGGAGGGCGCTCCCGTGGTGACCGACGGCCCCTACGCCGAGACCGAGGAGGTCCTGGCCGGCTACTGGCTCGTCGACTGCGACAGCTTCGACCGGGCGACCGAGATAGCAACCCGGCTGACGGCCTGCCCCGGACCGGAGCACGTCCGGGACCGGGCCTACGTGGACGTCCGGCCGGTCGCCGATTCCCAGGCCGACCTGGAGCCCTGACCGTGGGTCGCACCGAGGCCGAGGACCTGCTCGGCCAGTTGGCGCCGCAGGTCCTCGGCGCGCTGGTGCGGCGGTACGGGCACTTCGACACCGCCGAGGACGCGGTGCAGGAGGCGCTGCTGGCGGCCGCCACCCAGTGGCCCGCCGAGGGTCTCCCCGGTAATCCGCGCGGCTGGCTGATCACGGTCTCCTCCCGTCGGCTGACCGATCTGCTGCGCAGCGAGCAAGCCAGGCAGCGGCGGGAAGAGGCGGCGGCCCGGCAGATCCCGCCGGGGGAGTGGCTGGCTCCGGCGGCCGACGCCCCGGCCGCGGAGTCCGACGACACGCTCATCCTGCTGTTCCTGTGCTGCCACCCCGCGCTGTCGCCAGCCTCGCAGATCGCGCTGACGCTCCGCGCGGTCGGCGGCCTGGCCACCGTGGAGATCGCCCGGGCCTTCTTGGTTCCCGAGGCGACCATGACCCGGCGGATCACCCGGGCCAAAGTGCAGGTCGCGGACAGCGGGGTCCCGTTCAGGATGCCGAACGGGCCGGACCGGGAGCAGCGGCTCACGGTGGTCTTGCACGTCCTCTACCTGATCTTCACCGAGGGATACGCCGCCACCTCCGGGCCCGGGCTGTTCCGCGCGGACCTGTCGGCCGAGGCGATCCGGCTCACCCGGATCGTCCGCCGGCTGCTGCCCGGCGACGGTGAGGTCGCCGGGCTGCTCGCGCTGATGCTGCTCACCGACGCCCGGCGGCCCGCCCGCACCGGGCCGGCCGGGGAGGTGATTCCCCTGGACGAGCAGGACCGTGACCGCTGGGACCAGGCCAAGATCGCCGAGGGCGTGGCGCTCATCACCGGGGCGCTGCCGCGGGGCGATGTCGGCCCCTACCAGCTTCAGGCGGCGATCGCCGCCGTGCACGACGAAGCCCCGAGCTCCGAGGCCACCGACTGGCCGCAGATCCTGGCGCTGTACGAACTGCTCCTGCGGATCAGCGACAATCCGGTGGTGGCGCTGAACCACGCCGTCGCGGTCGCGATGACCCACGGCCCCGGCGCCGGCCTCGAGCGGCTCGGACGGCTCGAGACCGACCGGCGGATCGCCGGCGACCACCGGCTCGAAGCGGTCCGGGCGCACCTGCTGGAGATGGCCGGCGATCATCAGGCCGCGCGAGTGGCCTACCAGGCCGCGGCCCGGCGGACCATGAACCTGCCGCATCAGCGCTACCTCAACGCCCGGGCCGCCCGCCTGGCAGGCGGCCAGTGAGCCGCGGCCCGGCACCGATGAGTTCGGCCGCGAGCCGCGGTCTTACCTGCGGGGGCCCGGCTAGGGCAGGCTGGGACCCGGAGGAGGCAGAGATGAACAAGGAATTCACCGCCACCCTGGTGCAGAGCGAGGCCAAGGGCGGCTGGACGTACCTCGTCTGGCCGCAGTCGGTGCAGTTCTTCGGGACCAAGGGCCTGGTGAAGGTGCGGGGGACCATCGACGGCCACCCGTTCCAGAGCTCGTTCATGGCCCTGGGCGACGGCACCCACAAGCTCCCGGTCAAGGCCGAGCTCCGCAAGGTGATCGGCAAGCAGGCCGGTGACACCGTGACGGTCTGCCTGCAGGAGCGCCTCGGCCCCCCTCGCGCCTAGCTCACCGGCCTGCCGTACCGCGTCAGCCGCCTTTAAGCCGTGGATGCCGCGCTCATGTCGCTGGAGCGCGTCGGCGAGTAACTCGCCGCTTGCCCTAAGGGAAGCCTGGCCGGGATGGCGATTATCGCGGATCGCTGCACCCGTGATCAGGGGTGCAGCGATCCGCGATCTTTGCCGCCGCCTGGCGGGTCACCTCAGCCGTCACGCCAGCACCGCCGGAACAGGCCATGGCGGCCAGGCCAGTCATTGCGCCGTGCCAAAACTCCCCTTATCAGGCAGCACCGGCTCAGGCCGGCACGGACGGTACCGGCACCGACAATGACAGCCCGAACTGATTCGCAGAATCCGTCCACCACGAGCGCATCGTGAATCCGGCGGCGGCCAGCTCGGCCGTCACGCCCTCGCGGCGGAACTTGGCCGACACCTCGGTGCGCATCTCCTCGCCGTCGGCGAACTCGACGGTGAGCCCGATGCCGGGCAGTCGCACGGTCTGCGCCAGGCACGAGCGCAGCCGCATCTCTATCCACTCGGCATCCGCGTTCCACGCCGCGACGTGCTCGAACGTGTCCAGGTCGAAGTCCGCGCCGAGCTCGGCGTTCAGCACCGCGAGCACGTTCTTGTTGAAGTCCGCGGTCACCCCCGACTCGTCGTCATACGCGGCGACCAGCGTGGCCGGGTCCTTGACCAGGTCGGTACCGAGCAGGAAGAAGTCACCCGGCTGTAGTTGCGCCCTGACCCGGGCCAGGAAGGCGGCCCGCGGCCCGGGCTCCAGGTTCCCGATCGTGCTGCCGAGGAAGGCGACCAGCCGGGGCGCCGGGGCTCCGCCGCCTTCTAGGCCGTCCGCGGGGAACCCGAGCGGCTCCTCGAAGTCGGACACCACGGCGCGGACGTCCAGCCCGGGATACTCGGCCGACAGCGCCTTCCCCGCGGCGGCCAGCGCGGGCTCGCTGACGTCGACCGGTACGTAGCAGCGCAGCGTGCCCGCGTCGCGCAGCGCGTCGAGCAGCAGCCGGGTCTTGTCCGACGACCCCGAGCCGAGCTCGATCAGCGTCCGCGCGCCGGTCTGCGCCGCGATCTCCGCCGCGTTCGTACGCAGGATCTCCCGCTCGGCGCGGGTCGGGTAGTACTCGGGCAGTTCGGTGATCTTGTCGAACAGCGCACTGCCCTGCGCGTCATAGAACCACTTGGGCGGCAGCGACTTCGGCTCCGACGCGAGCCCGCGGCGCGCATCGGCGCGCAGCGATTCGGCGAGGAAGCCGGGCGGCAGCCGACGGTCAAGTGAGGTCAACGGATCGCGATCCTTCCATGTGAGGGTCTCGGGCATCGAGGATGACGGGAGTTTCGCGGGCGGTCGTGACGCCTGCGGTGATGGAGTTCAGGGCCGGCAGCCGCGTCACGCTGACCTGCTCGGGCGTGGCGGTGACCAGCGAGCCGTCGCGAGGGATCTCGATCCAGTCAGCCTCGTCGTCGCCGGGTTCCGAGGCGACGGTGACGCAGCCCGGCTCCTGCCGGTAGTACAGGGTGTGCCCGGCGGTGGTGGCGGCGATCACCTGGCCGTCGGTGAGCAGGAAGTTGAACCGGCCGGTCACGCCTTCGGCGCACAGCGCTTCGGCGAGGTCGGCCAAAGCCTCGGCCAGCGCCGCCCCCTGGCGGAGGCGGTGCAGCGCCAGCGCCCACAGCAACGCCGAGTCGACTCGGGCCTCCAGTTCGAGCAGCGCGATGGTCGGCAGCGTCGCGGCGAGCGCCGCGGTGGACTCCGGCCAGCCGTTGACCGCGCCGTTGTGGCTGAACAGCCACCGGCCATGCCTGAACGGCGCGGCCGCCGCCGGGCCGTGGCTGGTTCTCGGCGTCGCGTTCCGGATGGCCGCGAGCATCGCGCCCGCCCGGGTCACCCCGGCTACCTCGGCGAAGGACTCGTCCATCCAGATGGGCGCCGCCTGCCGGTACCGGATCGGGTCAGCGCCATCGGCCGGGTACCAGCCCACCCCGAATCCGTCCGCGTTAATCGCCCCCGACCCCTGCCGGCGCGGTGCCCAGGCCTGCCGGTACAGGCCGTGCGGCGGGTCGATCAGCACCGAGCGCAGCGAAGCGGGCGGCCCCAGATAGGCCAGGTGGCGGCACATCAGGCGGTCTCCGGCATACCGGACCTGGCGGTGCGGAAGCCGGAGAAGATCTGCCTCCTGATCGGGTAATCCCAGTTGCGGAACGTGCCCCGGCAGGCCACCGGGCTGACCGCGAAGGAACCGCCGCGCATCACCTTGTACTCGGGCCCGAAGAACACCTCCGAGTACTCCTTGTACGGCCAGGCCTCGAACCCGGGGTACGGCTCGAAGTCCGAGCTCGTCCACTCCCAGACGTCCCCGATCAGCTGCCTGGCCCCGCACGGCGCCGCCCCTTCGGGGTAGGAGCCAGCCGGCGCCGGGCGCAGGAAGGCCTGGCCGAGGTTGGCGTGCGACGTATCGGGGTCGGCGTTGCCCCATGGGTACCTGCGGGTCAGGCCGGTCGCCGGATCGTACCGGGCCGCCTTTTCCCACTCGGCCTCGGTGGGCAGCCTGCGCCCGGCCCAGCGGGCGTACGCGTCGGCCTCGTACCAGGACACGTGCAGGACAGGCTCGTCCGGCGCGATCGGCTCCTGCCTGCCGAACACCCGGCGGGTCCACTGCCGGCCCTCGCGCCGCCAGTACAGCGGCGCGGTCAGTCCGGCCTGCTGCCGGTGCTCCCAGCCCGCCCCGGTCCACCAGCGCGAGTCGCCGTATCCGCCGTCGTCGATGAACTGGGCATAGGCGCCGCAGGTCACCGGGGTGGTGTCGAGGTAAAACGGCGCTACCTCCACGGCGTGCGCCGGGCGCTCGTTGTCCAGCGCCCAGGGCTCGGTGGAGGTGCCCATGGTGAACGGGCCGTCCGGTACGAGCACCTCGGACGGCAGCCGGAATGCGTCGGCGGGCGCCGGGCCGGGGGAGGCGGCGGTGAGCACCGGCGCCCCGACCCTGATCTGGTGGGTAATCAGCATCGTCTCGTCATGCTGCGCCTCGTGCTGGGCGATCATCCCGAACGCGAACCCGTCATCGAGCAGCCGGGCCCCGCGGAACGGGGCGCGCTCGAGCAGGTCGAGGACCCGGCCGCGCACCTCATGGCCGTAGGCCCTGGCCTCGGCGGGCGGCAGCAGCGGCAGCGTCGGACGTTCGGACCGCGGGTGCTCGAACGCGTCATAGAGCGGGTCGATCTCCGGGTGGATCGGCTCGCGGCCGCCGACCTCACGCAGCAGCCAGAGCTCTTCCTGGTTCGCGATGTGCGCGAGGTCCCAGACCAGCGGGGACATCAGCGGCGAGTGCTGTCTGACCAGGTCGGCCTCGTCCACGCTGTCGGTCAGCAGCGAGGTCCGTTGCCGCGCTCCGGTCAGTTCCCGCGCGATGACCCCGCGCAGAATTTCTGGGTCGAGCTGTGACTCCGTCATCGTCAGATTCCGTCCAGTTGGTCGTCGGCAGGACATCGGTCCTTCTGCACGTAGCGGTCGGTGAAATCGGCGACCGCGCGGCGGATCGCGGCCGGCACGCCGAGCCGGCCCAGCGCGGCCGTGGCGGCCTCGAAGCACCCCTTGCTGGCCCGGCTGATCTGCGGGTCGGCCGGGCCGTAGCGCGCCGCCCGCAGCCACGGGTCCTCGGCGTCCGGCGGCCCGTCCCACACCGGCTCGGCGGCGGCCAGCGCGGCGTCGGCCGCCCGGTCGTCGTCGGCCAGCGCGGTGACCACGGCCGCGGGCACGATCCAGCCGTCGCCGGGCTGCGCGTCGATCATCCGCAGCTCCATGTGCCCCCGCGGGCGGACCGGCGGGAACAGCGTGGACAGGTGATAGTCCAGATCCTCGGCGGTGGGCGCCCGCAGTGTCCCGGACCCGCCGTCACGCAGCCAGTCGCGGAAGGTCACCCCGGCCGGCGCGGTCCAGTCCTGCGAGCCGGGCTCGCGGACGCACATGAGCTCGGCGTCCAGCGCGTAGGCGGCCCAGGCGTCGCGCGGGTCCCCGTCGGCCGCGTCCAGGTCCGGCGCCCGCGTCCGTCCCGGATCCATGTTGGACCACACCTGCTGCCGAGCCGAACGCCAGCCAGTCGGCTTGCCGTCCCGCAGCGGGGAGTTGGCGAACGCGGCCACCAGCACCGGCCCGATGGCGTGCAGCATCCGCCATCGCGAGCGGTAGCCGGACTGGCTGCCGCTGTCATCGCCGGCATCCACGCAGACCTGGACCGACGCGGTGCCGCACATCATCTGGCGGCCCCACGGGCCCTCGCGGTCGAAGAATTTCTCCATCGCCGCATACCGCGGCAGATCGAGCAGGCGGCGGGGCGGGCGCAGCGGATCGAGACCGTAGCCGCACAGTTCCAGGCCGGCCGCCGCGGCCGCGTCACGCAACGCGGCCAGGTCGCGCCCGGTCACCTTGACGAGCTCATCGAGCGTGGCGGCGGGGGCGGAGCTGAGCTCAAGCTGCCCGCCGGGCTCTACCGTGAGCGAGGCACCAGAAGGAAGGGAAAAGGGTTGATACCGAACGGTCTGGGCTTCTTGCCCTGGGTAACCTTCCTCGTCCGAGTGGCCGAACCCGGCTAGGGTGGCGGTTACCTGTTCCGCCTGCACCGGGAGCGCGGGATCGCGGCGATCGCGCGCGAGCCACTCGAGTTCGACGCCCAGTCGCTCAGGCGGCCCCGTCTTGAAGCAGATTCCGTGAACATGCGCTTCCGCATCGGCTTCGGTAAACCGCGCCCCCTTGATCACAATTTCAACCCTACCTGACCCCTCTGACATTACTGCGGACCGCTGTCCAGGGCGCCGGCGGCTAATCGTCCTCCCAGCTAAGTTTCAGATTCAGGTGGTACCTTGCGGCACACCGCGCACGACTGCTGGTGACGTTAAGTCGCCAACTCAATGACACGCCGTAATGACCAACATGGCCATTGGCGCGTTACTGCTCTGGCAGGATGGAACTCGATGAAGGCGCCGCCCGTGAAGCTTCCGCTACTGCACCGGGGTAAGGCTGAGGAGCCGCCCGGGATCGTGGCTGTCGCGCGCGTGGACCAGCGGACGAAGAACATCACCAAGCGCCTCAGCCCCGGCGAGATCGCCATCATCGACCATTCCGACCTGGACCGGGTGAGTGCCGAGGAGCTTATCAGGCGCAAGGTCGCGGCAGTGATCAACGCCTCGGTCAGCATCACCGGGCGTTATCCCAACCTCGGGCCGAAGCTGCTGCTCGAGGCGGGGATCCCGGTCGTCGACGGGGTCGGGCAGGACGTGCTCGTCAAGGTCACCGACGGAGCCGTGGTCCGGCTCGACCAGGAGACCCTCTACCTCGGCGACGCCGTCGTGGCCAAGGGCACCCCGCTGACCACGGAACTGGTGCAGACGGCGATGACCGAGGCCAGGGCCATGGTCGGGGTGCAGATCGAGTCGTTCGCCGCGAACACGCTGGAGTTCCTCCGGCGCGAGCACGAGCTGCTCACCCGCGGCATCCAGCCGCCCGAGATGGACACGGACATGAACGGCCGGCACGTGCTCGTCGTGGTGCGCGGCTATCACTACCGGGAGGACCTGGCCGCGCTCCGGCCCTATATCCGCGAATACAAGCCGGTGATGATGGCGGTGGACGGCGGGGCGGACGCGCTGATCGAGGCCGGCTACCAGCCCGACGCCATCCTCGGCGACATGGACTCGGTGTCCGACGAGGCGTTGTGCTGCGGCGCGGAACTCGTCGTGCACGCCTACCCGGACGGCCGCGCGCCCGGGCTGGCCCGGGTCCGTGACCTCGGCCTGGACGCCGTCACCCTCCCGGCCCCGGGGACGAGCGAAGACGTCGCCCTGCTCGTCGCCGACGCCAAGGGGGCCAGCCTGATCGCCGTGGTGGGTACCCACCACACGCTCGAGGAGTTCCTCGACAAGGGCAGGCCGGGGATGTCGAGCACGTTCATCACGCACCTGCGGGTCGGCGGGAAGCTGGTCAACGCGCGCGGCGTGCACCAGCTCTACCAGAGCCGGATCTCCGGCTGGTCGCTGCTCGTGCTGGTACTCGCCGCGGCGGTGACCGTCTTCGTCGCCGTCGTGTTCTCGCCCGCCAGCCCCATCCTGGCCAGGTACTTCGAAGCGACCTGGCATTCCTTTACCTACTGGCTGACCGGAAAACTCTAGTGATCGACTTTCGCTATCACCTCGTCTCCATCGTGGCGGTGTTCCTCGCGCTGGCGATCGGGATCGTCCTCGGCTCGACCGAGCTGCAGGGGCCGGCGTTCAGCTTGCTGGACAAGACCACCTCGAAGCTGCAGAACGAGCTCGGCCAGGTCAGTAGCCAGCGGGACACGGCCCAGCAGCAGGCCACCGAGGGCGAGATGTACGCCCAGGCGGTCGAGCCCGCGGTGCTGCACAACCTGCTGACCGGGCACCGGCTGCTAATCGTCACCGAGCCCGGTGCCCAGTCCTCGGTCGTCAACGGCATCAGCACCGCCGCGATCCACGCGGGCGCCACCGTCACCGGGCAGATCAACCTGCAGCCCAAGTTCTTCGACACCAGCGGCACCACGCTGGACAGCCTGAACCAGACCACCCTCGCGGTGGCCCAGCCGGCCGGCCTCCAGCTGGACACCAGCGCGACCTACCAGCAGCAGGCCGCCCAGCTGATCGCGAGCGAGATCCTGACCGACGCGCCGGGGGCCGCGGGCATCAGGCCCGGTGGCAGCCAGGGCACCAGCACCAACGCGGGGACGATGCTGCAGGCCTACGCCGCGTCCCAGTTCCTCAGCACCACCGGGCAGCCGGCCACGACGGCCAGCCTGGCCGTCGTGGTGACCCCGCAGACCGCACCGTCGGACGGTAGCGCGGACCAGCTCGACCAGGTGCTCATCCCGCTGGTCCAGGAGCTGGCGGCGAAGAGCGCGGCCACCGTGGTCGTGGGCTCGTCCGGGGGTTCGGGCGCGGGCAGCGCCATCGCGGTCCTGCGCTCCAACAGCGTGTCGAGCCACGTGTCCACGGTGGACGACGCCGACCTGGCGGCCGGGCAGACCGTCGCCATGCAGGCACTCGCGGTGGAGGTGGCCGGCGGCAAGGCCGGCAGCTACGGCTTCACCGCCAACGGCGCGACCGCCATCGCGCCGAGCCCCGCGCCCTCGCCGAGCGCCTCCGCCAGCGCGACGCCCACCTCCTCGACGAAGACGACGGATAAGAAGGCCAAGAAATGAGCCGAGCGGGATACGCAGTGGCGGCCGGAGCCTGCGCGGCGGGCGCGGCCAGGCTCGCCTACTCCGTCATGGGCCGGCGCCCGCCGGGCGGCCCGAAGGCCTGGGCCCGGGCCAACCACCGCGGTGAGCCGGTCACCCTGCTCGAGGGACCCGCCGTGGCCGCCGGGGCCATCGTCGGCGTACTGGCCCAGGCCGGCCTGGCGTCGGCGTCCGGATCGCCCGGCTGGCGCCGCACCGCGGCCATGGTCCTGGGCGGGGCCGGCGCGGCGGCCTTCGGCGCCTACGACGACCTGGCCGGGTCCGGGGACCGGCGCGGCTTCCGCGGCCACCTCGGCGCGCTGCGGCACGGCGAGGTGACCACCGGCGCGGTGAAGCTGGGCGGTATCGGCGTCACCGGGATCGTCAGCGCCGCGCTGGCCGGCGGCGCGCCCGCGGACGTGATACTGAACGCCGGCCTGGTCGCCGGCGGCGCGAACCTGCTCAACCTGTTCGACCTGAGGCCCGGACGGGCCATCAAGGTCGCCGCCGCCTCCGGCGCCCTGCTCGGCGCGGCCGGGCAGGATGGCGTCGCGGCGCCGCTCGGGGCGGCACTAGCACTGCTGCCCGAGGACCTAGGCGAGCGGGCCATGCTCGGCGACGCCGGCGCGAACGCCCTCGGCGCGATGCTCGGCGCCTCGGCGGCCGGCCTGTCCCGGACGGGCCGCATCACTTTGCTCGGCGCCATCGTCGGCATTACCGCGGCGAGCGAGAAGGTCAGCTTCACCAAGGTGATCGCGCGTACCCCGGCGCTGAACTGGCTGGACATGCTCGGCCGCAGGCCCGCGCCGCAGATGCCCGGGGTTTCGGTCCCTGCCCAGCGCGGCGCGATGGATCTCGCCGGGGCGGAAACCGGCATCCGTTCGGCCGAAAATACCGACCCACCGCCGCCGGACGAGTGAGTACACCCGTGGCCGAGCGGGGGAGCGTTCGGCGACGGGGCGGGGGGATAGGCCGGGCCGCCGTGCTGATCGGCGCGATCACGATGATCGCGCGGGTCATCGGCTTCGGCCGGCAGGTGGTGTTCGCGCACACCGTCCAGGCCTCGTGCCTGGGCACCGCGTACACCACGGCGAACATGGTGCCGAACATCATCTACGACATCGTGATGGGCGGCGCCCTCACCGCGGTGGTAGTGCCCGTGCTGGCCGGACCCGCGCACTCCGATCCCGAACAGGCACGGCGGACCTCCGCCGCGCTGCTCAGCTGGGCCGTGCTTCTGCTCGTCCCGGTCAGCCTGGTGGTCGCGGCCGTCGCGCGGCCGCTGGTGTCGGTGCTGCTCGGCGGGACGCCCGGCTGCCCGCGGGCCGAGATGGTGACGCTCGGCGCGCGGATGCTGGTGGTGTTCGCGCCGCAGATCCTGCTCTACGGCCTGGCCGTGGTGCTCTACGGCATCTTGCAGGCGCACCGCAGGTTCGCCGCGCCCGCGCTGGCGCCGGTGCTGTCCAGCCTGGTCGTCATCGGCGCCTACTTCTGGTTCGGCGCGGTCGGGAACGGCTACCAGGACCTAGCCCGGCCGGTGCCCGCTGTGGCGTGGGTCGTGCTCGCGGCCGGAACCACCGTCGGGGTGGCGGCGCTGGTCGTCACCCCGCTCATCCCCGTCGCGCGGCTGCGTCTGCGGTTGCGGCCCGGGCTGCGTTTCCCCCCGGGGATCGGCGCGCGGGTCCGGGCGCTGGCCGTGGCCGGCGTCGCGACGCTGATCGCGCAGGACGCCTCGGTGGCGGTGGTGATCGTGCTGGCCAACTCCCGCGGCGGCAGCGGCGCGCTGGTGCTCTACAGCTTCGCCTGGGCGGTCTTCTTCGTGCCGTACGCCGTGCTGGCCGTGCCCATCGCGACCAGTGCCTTCCCCGAGCTGTCCGCGCGTACTGACAGCTTCGATCGCACCAGCGCCACCTCGACCCGGGCGGTCACGGTGGCATCCTGGCTGGGGGTGGCGGGGATGGCCGGCACCTGCGTCCCGCTGGCCCGGGTATTCCAGTCTCACGTCAGCCAGGCCGCCGATGCCCGGCAGCTGGCGATCGCGCTGGCTGCGTTCGCGCCCGGGCTCGTCGGCTACGGGCTGACGGCGAACCTGTCCCGGGTGCTCTACGCCGAGGGGTCGAAGGGACGGAGCCGGGCCGCGGCCCTGGCGGTCAGCGGCGGCTGGCTGCTGGTGATCGTGGCCGACCTGCTGATCGTGCCGTTCGTGCCGCGCTCCGCGGTGGTGCCCTGGCTCGGGGCGGGCACCACCCTCGGCCTGACCGGCTCCGGGGTCGCGCTGCTCGTCCTGGTCCGCCGGTTCCGCGGCCGGGACGCGCTGCGCGGCTGCGCGCGCGCCGCCCTGGCCGGCCTGGCCGGCGCGCTGGCCGGGACAGCGGCCGGCCTGGGCGTTTCCGCCGGGGTCCACCCGGTCGGCTTCCTGCCCAACGTCGGCGTCACGCTGCTGGCCAGCGCGGCCGTGCTGGTGGCCTTCCTCGCCGTGGTGGCGGTCGCCGACGGAGGGGACCTGCGGGCGGTGGCGCGAAGGGTGATCCGGCTGTGAAGGTCGCGTTCGTGCTCGGCACCAGCACCGGCGGGACCGCCCGGCACGTCCGGACGCTCGCGGCCGGCTGCGCCGCGCGGGGCGTGGCGGCCGGGGTGTTCGGCCCCGCGCAGACCGACCGCGACTTCGCGTTCAGCGCCCTGGCCGGCGGCCAGGTCTCCTTCACCCCGGTCGAGATCGCGGACCGGCCGCGCGTCGCCCATGACCTGCGGGCGATCCGGCGGCTGCGCCGGCTGCTCGCCGCCTGGCGGCCCGACGTGGCGCACGCGCACGGCCTGCGGGCCGGCGCCCTCACCGCGATCGCGCTGATATTCATCCGGCCCACCGTCTACCACCCGCGGCCCGCGCTGGTCGTCACCGTGCACAACGCGCCCCCCGCGGGCGGCGCCACCGGCGCGGTCTACCGCGTGCTCGAGCGGATCGTCGCCGGCAGCGCCGACTCGGTGCTCTGCGTGTCGCCTGACCTGGAGGAACGCATGCGCGCCGCGGGCGCCCGCCGGGTCGGCCGCGCCGTGGTCCCCGCGGCCGTTCCCGCCGCGGATGCTCCCGCCGCGGGCGTCTCCGCGGAAACGCCCGCGGCCCTGTCCCTGCCCGGCGGCCCGGCTCCTGGGCGTCCCCTCGTACTGGCGGCCGGAAGGCTGGCGGCGCAGAAGGGGTTCGGCACCCTGCTAGAGGCCGCCGCCCTGTGGCGGGACATCCGGCCCGAGCCTCTCCTGGTCATCGCGGGGGAGGGGCCGCTCGCCGCCGACCTGAAGGGCCAGGCCGCCCGCCTCGGGCTCGACGCCCGGTTCCCCGGGCATCGCGACGACGTGCCGGCCCTGCTCGCTACGGCCGCCGTGTTCGTGCTGCCCAGCGTGTGGGAAGGCCAGCCGCTCATCCTGCAGGAGGCGCTCCGCGCGGGGGTGCCCGTCGTGGCCACCCGGGTCGGCGGCACGCCCGTGCTCACCGGCGAGGACGCCGCCGTGCTCGTCCCGCCCGGGGACGCCCGGCGGCTAGCCGACGGTGTACGTGCCGTGCTCACCGACGAGGTGCTGGCCGCCCGGCTGCGCAGGGCCGCCGCCAGTCGCGGGCACGCCCTGCCCGGCGAGGACGACGCCGTGGCCGCCGCCCTGGCCGAATACGGCTACGTGACCCGGGCGCGGTGATGACCAGGTAGGTCGCGTTGCCGTGCGGGGCTGGGCCTCGCCGCCACCGGAAGCACAGTCAGGACGGCGGGATGGCGGCTGCTCCAGCGTCGCTAAGGTGATGGACGATCTGGCGGAATGACTCGACGAAGCTTTCTTCGCGGTAACCGAGGTCGGTCGCTACGCAGAAATCCCTGACCAGGCTCTGGACCCGTCGCAGGTTGGGCCGAGGCATCGAGGGGAATAGGTGATGCTCGATCTGGTAGTTGAGGCCGCCGAGCATGAAGTCGGTAAACCGGCCGCCCGTGACGTTTCGGGCCGTGACCACCTGGCGGCGGGCGAAGCTGGCCGCCGTTGCGGTCTCGATGATCGGCATCCCCTTGTGGTTGGGGGCGAAGCTGATGCCGAGGTAAAGGGAGAAGACCGCCTGCTGGACGGCGATGAAAGCCAGTGCCTTGAGCGGGGAGAGCACCAGCAGCACCACCGTCAGGTACAGCGCGGCATGCAGCATGATGAGAAACGTTTCTACCGCCGAGGCGTGGTCTCGCTGCCGCAGCAGCCGCTTGATCCCGAGTACGTGCATACCCCCGCTTCGCAGCAGCAGGAAGGGGAAGAAGAGCGGCGCCTGCCAGCGTGCCAGCCACGACGCGAGAGGGCGGCGCCCGTTTCCCGGCGCATCAGGCGAGGCCATGGGGATTCCCTGGGCGATATCGGGGTCGCGGCCCATCTCGTTGGGATGCGCATGGTGGGCGTTGTGCTTGTGAACCCACCAGCCGAAGCTCAGCCCGATGAGCGCGTTCCCCACGATGAGGCCGAGCACGCGATTGCGCCGGCGTGTGCCGAACACCTGGTTGTGCCCCGCATCATGGCCGATGAAGCCGAGTTGGGTGAACATGATCCCCACCAAGGCGGCGATGGCGAGGGTCGTCCACGAGTCGCCGACGATGACGAACAGGACCCATCCAGCCAGGAAAGCGAGGATCGTCAGGGCGATCTTCAATCGGTAGTAGCCGGGCCTCCGGTCGAGGAGACCCATCGCTCGCACCTGCCGCGCCAGTGCGTGAAAGCTAGCCGTCGTGGGGTCGACAGCGACGGGCGGCACGTCTGCCGATGGGGCCCAGTTGGTCGGCTGAGCAAGATAGCCGGATGCCTTCATCTTCGCCGCTCCATCGCTCCTGGATGTCTTCCGAGCACACCGCTCGGGGTCTGCGTCACCAGGGTCTGGAGCAACGATGTCGCGGTCAGGGCTATCCAGCACCGACCGCATTTCTTTCACATCACGCTACCACCGCGAGACAGCCCCGCAGGGCGCGGACGTAACGGCGCGAGCCAGTCGCGGGCGATGTGCCCGGCCAGCTCCTCCAGCAGGGGACCTGGCTGTTCCAGGCAGCGGTTTAGGTCCGGTTCGATGTCGGCGAGCGCGTAGGCGCGCGCGATGCCCGCCGAACGCAGCTGACCGGGGGACAGCGAGCACACGCCGGCCACCGCGACCACCGGCAGGTCCGGCGCGGCCGCGGCCGCCGCGCGGGCCACCCCGACGGGGGCCTTGCCATGCAGCGTCTGCTCGTCGAGCGCACCCTCGCCGGTGACCACCAGGCGCGCGCCGCGCAGCTGGCCGGGGAACGCGAGCAGGTCCAGCATCAGCTCGATGCCCGGCTGCACGGCGGCGCCGAGAAAGCCGAGCACCGCGAAGCCCAGGCCGCCCGCCGCGCCGGCGCCGGGCTCGTCCCGCTTGACGAAGCCGAACGACTGCTCGGTCACGTCCGCCCAGCGTGCGAGGCCTTCCTCCAGGCGCGCCACGTCCTGCGCCGAGGCGCCCTTCTGCGGCGCGTAGACCGCGGCGGCACCGCGCGGCCCGAGCAGCGGGTTGTCCACGTCGGTGGCCGCGACGATCTCGGTGCCGGATAGATCCCTGAGCCGCGAGGTATCGATGTGGTCCAGCCGGGCCAGCGCCGCCCCGCCCGGCGGGAGCTCGGTCCCGGACGCGTCCACCAGCCTGCCGCCCAGCGCGGTGACCAGGCCCGCGCCGCCGTCGGTGCAGGCCACGCCGCCCAGGCCGAGCACGATCCGCTTCGCGCGCATCCGGACCGCGGCCAGGATGAGCTCGCCGACGCCGCGGCTGGTCGCGGTCAGCGGGGCTGGCGTGCCGCCGGGCAGCCTGGTCAGCCCGCAGGCCTGCGCGGACTCGATGATGGCGGTCCCGTCGAGCAGGGCGAACGAGGCGGTCACCGGCTTGCCGGTCGGCCCGCGGACCCCGATCTCGATGCGGCGGTACCCGGCGGCCTCGGCCGCGTCTACGGTGCCGTCGCCGCCGTCGGCCACCGGGACCTGGACTGTCTTCACCTCCGGGCAGGCCCGGCCGAGCCCGGCCGCCACATGCGCGGCCACTTGGGCGGCGGTGAGCGTTCCCTTGAACTTGTCCGGTGCTATAAGTACACAACCCATGTCGGCCTCTTTGAACTGGGGCAGCAACGGAGTGGAGGCGGGATGGGGAGAGTCCTCGGCGTCCGGCGGCTGTCGCATGACACCGACGCTAGTACGTCAATCGAGCGTCTGGGGGAGTCTATTTATCATTGGGCGAGGTCACACGAGCACACGGTGGTTGCCATGACCCAGGACACCGACATGTCCGGGAGCATCGCTCCGCAGGACCGTGACGACCTCGGCCCGTGGACGCCCGGAGGTCCCGTCTGGTGCGCTCAAGCTCGTCAGCCGTCAGCGACGTCACGTCGTGGTCACGCACGGGCCGCCCTCGCCCGGCTCTCCTGCTCGGCCAGCACGTCATCAAGCCTGGTCCGCAGGTCGGCCAGTACCGGCGCTGCGGGATGGTGCTTGTCGTAGAACGCGATGGCACGCTCAAGCTCGCGGCGGTGATCACGCAGTTCATACGTCGTGAGCGCAGGACAAGGCTGAAGTCGTCCGTGCGGTACTGACCAGGCGGGAGATCGGTGTCGTCACGTCTGCGGCCGCCGAAACCGCGCATGATCACCGCCATGCAACCCTCCTCCTGTGGCCGGGCGGCCGGAATCCCACCGCCACCCACTTCCACTCGGCCGGTGGATCCCGATGTGGTACCCGCCCATGGCGTCGTCATCGTCAGCGAGGGATCCGGTGATGAGGTTCTCCGCGGTGAGGACGTAGTCGCCCACAAACCGGTGTCAACCAACTGCCCGCCCCCGCTGAGGCCTGGTCCGGCCAGCAGCTGTCTCGTTACAGCGATTGACTGTACGAAACTATGAGGCAGGGTATTGATGCACGCCTCGCCACGCTGACGACGCTCGCGAAGGCCGGGCAGGCCTCATGGTGCAGCGGCGAGGACTGCATACAGGGAGGTGCCTGATGAAGGCGATTGTGGTGACGGATGAGGCTGCGGGAACGGCCGGGATGACGCTGGTGGAGCGGCCCGAGCCGGAACCGGCGATAAACGACGTCGTTGTTCAGGTTCATGCGTCGGGATTCACCTCGGGTGAGCTGGCGTGGCCCTCGACCTGGACCGATCGCGTCGGCCGTGACCGAACGCCGTCGATTCCCGGGCACGAGCTGGCCGGAGTGGTCACCGCCCTCGGCTATGGCACGACGGGGCTGTCGGTGGGACAGCGGGTGTTCGGCCTCACGGACTCGTATCGCGGCGGCGGGCTGGCGGAGTATGTGGCGATCGAGGCACGCAACCTCGCGCCGCTGCCGGGCGACGTCGACTTCACGGTGGGCGCGAGCCTGCCGCAACCCTCGACGATGCCGTCGCGGCTTTCAATCCGACCGGGCGGATCAGCGGGCAGACGATCATCCGCGTTCGTCCGTGAGCGACACGCGCCCATCAATGCACCAAAGAGACAAATGACCGAGGAGGCAATTCCCATGAAAGCGATCGTCGTGACGGACCAGGCTGCGGGAACGGCCGGGATGACGCTGGTGGAGCGGCCCGAGCCGCCGGCAGCGATAAACGACGTCGTCGTTGAGGTTCATGCGTCGGGATTCGTCCCGACTGAGCTGGCGTGGCCCTCGACCTGGACCGATCGCGTCGGCCGTGACCGAACGCCGTCGATCCCCGGGCACGAGCTGGCCGGAGTGGTCACCGCCCTCGGCTATGGCACGACGGGGCTGTCGGTGGGACAGCGGGTGTTCGGCCTCACGGACTGGCATCGCGACGGCACCCTGGCGGAGTATGTGGCCGTCGAGGCACGCAACCTCGCGCCGCTGCCGGGCGACGTCGACTTCACGGTGGGCGCGAGCCTGCCGATTTCGGGTCTGACCGCGTGGCAGGGACTGTTCGACCACGGCCGCCTTCAGGCGGGGCAGAGCGTGCTCGTGCACGGCGCGGCCGGCTCAGTCGGGACGATGGTGACGCAGCTCGCGCGTGAGTTCGGCGCGTATGTCATCGGCACCGGACGCGCCGTCGACCGTCAGAAGGCGCTCGACTTCGGCGCGATGGAGTTCGTCGACCTTGAGAACGACGCGCTGGAAGACGTCGGCGGAGTCGACCTGGTTTTCGATGTCATCGGCGGCGACATCCAGCAGCGGTCCGCGGGTCTGGTTCGAGCCGGGGGAACGCTGGTGTCCGTCGTCGGACCGACCGAGGCGCGGCCCGCCGACGGCCTGGCGGTCGATTTCGTTGTCGAGTCCGATCGTGCCCAACTGGGTGAGGTCGTGCAGCGGGTGCGGGACGGACGACTGCGGACGAACATCGGCAACGTCGCGACCCTCGACGATGCCGTCGCCGCCCTCAACCCGACCGAGCGACGCAAGGGGAAGACGATCATCAGCGTTCGTCCGTGAGGACTCGGGGACAGCGACCGGTCCTGCCCTCCTCGTGGATCAGCGTCAGCCGCCGCCGACGGGCAGCCGGCACCCAGCGTCCGGATGCGCTCTACGCCGATCGCGGCTACGACCATGACAAATACCGCAGGCAAGTTCGCGAGGCTGGGATCAAGCCGGTCATCGCCCGTCGCGGCGAGCAACTTGATTCCGGGCTGGGCGTGTACCGCTGGGTCGTTGAGCAGGGTTTCGCCCTACTGCACTGGTTCCGCCGGCTCCGCATCCGATGGGAAATCCGCGACGACATCCACGAAGCCTTCCTCCGCTTCGCCTGCGCCATCATCTGCTGGCGACGCCTCCACAAAATCTCAAAACTGTTAGGAGTTCTAAGGCCCCATCCGGCCGGACTCCTCCCGGTGGTGGAACACCTACCTGGAATCCCCCACCTTCAGGCGGAGGAGGATGTCAATTGCCAATGAGATCACGCGGAGCGTTCTCGTCACCTGATACCTGTCAGGCCGTTTCCTCCCAGCGGCGGCGGGCGGCGGCGAGGCCGTAGTCGGTCAGCGACCCATACAGCCGCAGCCGGGCGACGCCGCCGTCCGGGAAGATGTTCAGCCGCACGTGGGTGGCTGGCTGGCCGGTCACGCGGAACCGGTGCGGCGTGTCCGGCAGCAGCCTGACCGGCGGCAGCAGCTCCCGCCAGGCGGACTTGTCGGTGAGCGAGGCGCCGGTAGTGGCGTCCAGCGTCTGCAGCGACGCGCTCTCCGGCTGGTTGCCCCGGTACCAGGATGTGTCGATCTCCGCCAGGTCGATGACGCCGTGCCCGGCCAGCCGGACCACCAGCCACTCGTGCCCGGGCCTGCGGCGCCTGCGTGTCTCCCAGCCCTCGCACATCGCGCGTGACAGGCCGGGGGAGATGACGTTACGCGGCGCGGAGAAGTAGTTCTGATCGCTGCTGGCCGCCACGTCCGCGCCGTTCTCCAGCGCGGCGAGGTCGACGGTGAGCCCCTCGAGCAGGGCCGGATCCGGCACCACCTCGCCGTGCACGCGCAGCCGGGCCACGCCGCCGTCGGGGAAGATGTTCAGCCTGACGTGAGTGAACCTGCGCCTGGAGCTCACCTTGAACTCGTGCCGGGAATCGCCGGTCACCAGCACGCGCGGCACGATCTCCTGCCAGGCCACGGCCTCGGAGTCCGAGGCGATCTCCTCGAACGCGGGATAGCCGGTTACCGCGCACGCGTCCGCCGAACACGCCTGCGGGAAGTTACCGGTAAAGAAGGCTGTGTCGACCACGATGGAGCCCACCACGCCCGGCGCGCCGAGCCGGACGATGACCCAGTCGCGGGCCGAGCGATCCGGAAGCCTCCCGCCGGGCCCGCGCCGCCGTCTGGTCTCCCACCCGTCGTACACCTGCCCCTTGGCGTCGTACGTATCCGGCACGAAGACGGGCGCGGCCGCCTTGGTCAGGTTCTCCTTCGCGGCGAAGAACTCGTCGCTGGCCGCCACGACGGACCCTCGCAGCTGGAGCAAATCGGGGAGAAGCTGCTCATCCATACCCTGTTCATCCCCGTTTTAGCAGTTGCCCAACTGGCGTTTCACCCTCACCTTCAAGCAGCGACGTACCGCGCAGCCACGTCTGCCTCACACGCCCGGTCAGCGTCCGCCCGGCGTACGGGGTGACCGGGTGCCTGTGCCACAGCTTGGCGGGGTCCACGACGTATGTCTCGTCGGGGTCGAAGGCCACCATGTCGGCGTCGCCCCCGGCCGCCAGCCGCCCCTTGGCCAGCAGGCCCGCGAGCGCGGCCGGAGCGGACGCCATCCAGCGGGCGATGTCGTCGAGCGTCCGGCCGCGGCGCCGCGCGACGGTCCACACCGCGGACAGGCCGAGCTGGAGCGAGGCGATACCGCCCCAGGCCGCGCCGAAATCCCCGGAGCCGAAGGACTTCAGCTCGGGCGGGCAGGGGGAGTGATCGGACACCACGCAGTCGATCGCGCCCGCCTCGAGCCCGCGCCACAGCGCCTCCCGGTTGACCGAATCCCTGATCGGCGGGCAGGACTTGAACTCGGTCGCTCCGTCAGGGACCTGCTCGGCCGCGAAGTACAGGTAGTGCGGGCAGGTCTCGGCGGTCAGCCGGATGCCCGCCGCCTTCGCGCCGGAGATCATGGCCACGCACTCGGCCGCGGACAGGTGCACGATGTGCGCCCGCGCCCCGGTGGCGGCCGCGGCCGAGATCACCTTCTCGATCGCGCGGCGCTCCGCGACCGGCGGCCGGGACGCCACGAACGAACCGAAATCACGACCCGACCCCGGCCCGATGTCCTTGATCTCCGCCGCGTCCTCGGCGTGCGCGATCAGCAGCGCGTCCGCCTCGGCCAGCGCGCCGAGCACCGTCCTCAGCTCGGCCGCCTCCAGCGGCGGGAACTCGGGCACCCCGGAGTCGAGCAGGAAGCACTTGAACCCGACCACCCCGGCCTCGTGCAGCGGCCGCAGCGAGGCCTCGTTACCCGGCACCGCGCCGCCCCAGAACGCCACGTCGACCCAGCACTTCCCGGCCGCCGCCGCGCGCTTCTCCTCCAGCGCCGCCACCGACGTGGTGGGCGGCAGCGAGTTGAGCGGCATGTCGCAGATCGTGGTCACCCCGCCGGCCGCGGCCGCCCGGGTGGCGGTGGCGAACCCCTCCCACTCGGTCCGGCCGGGCTCGTTGACGTGCACGTGCGTGTCGACCAGGCCGGGCAGCAGCGGAAGGTCGCCGAGATCGACGTCGCGGTCGGCCTCCAGCCGCGCGCCGTAGTCTTCGATGGCCGCGATGACCGGGCCGCTGACCGCGACCGCCGCCGCCCTCGTGCCGTCCGGTAGCACCGCCCGCCGGGACCTTACCACCAGGTCATACCTCATCTGGCCCCCTCCAGCCGAAGCTCGTCGAACTGTCCGCCGGGTACCAGAACTCCACCGCGTCGAACCCGGCGGCCCGCGCGGCCCCGGGCCGCTTCAGCAACGGCAGCTCGGTGAACAAGATCGAGCAGTTGACGTCGAACTGCAGCCCGTGTGTGCGCACAGCGGCCAGTCTCTCACGGCGTTTACCGCCCCTCATCGCTGCTCAGTCCAGGCGGCCCGGCAACCGATAGTTTACTGTCGCAATCTTCGGTTGCGTTTTCGAATTACCGATGAATTCGGCGCCCGCTCATCGTCGGAACGACGCAGAATTGTGTCAGCTTGCCTTCGGAAGGGATTGCCGATGAGCGGTGTACGGGTACTCGTGGGGACGCGCAAGGGCGCGTTCGTGCTCAGGTCGGACGGGAAGCGCGAACAGTGGGAGGTCAGCGGCCCGCACTTCCCGGGCTGGGAGATCTACCACGTCAAGGGGTCGCCCGCCGACCAGGACCGGCTGTATGCGTCGCAGTCCAGCGGCTGGTTCGGCCAGCTGATCCAGCGGTCCGACGACGGCGGGGCGACCTGGGAGGCGGTCGGCAACGACTTCAGCTACCAGGGTGAGCCCGGCACGCACCAGTGGTACGACGGCACGCCGCACCCGTGGGAGTTCGCCCGGGTCTGGCACCTGGAGCCGTCGCTGGACGACCCGGACACGGTCTACGCCGGGGTGGAGGACGCCGGGCTGTTCCGGTCCACCGACGGCGGGCAGCACTGGCAGGAACTGCCCGGGCTGCGCGGCCACAAGTCGGGGCCGTCGTGGCAGCCGGGCGCGGGCGGGATGTGCCTGCACACGATCATCCTGGATCCGTCCGCACCGGGGCGGATGTTCGCGGCCATCTCGGCCGCGGGCGCGTTCAGGTCCGATGACGCGGGCGAGTCCTGGCGGCCGGTGAACCACGGCCTGCGCTCGGAGGGGATCCCGGATCCCGGCGCCGAGGTCGGCCACTGCGTGCACCGCCTGGCGATGCACCCGTCGCGCCCGTCCGTGCTGTACATGCAGAAGCACTGGGACGTGATGCGCAGCGACGACGCCGGGGAGTCCTGGCACGAGGTCAGCGGCGACCTGCCGACCGACTTCGGCTTCCCCATCGACGTGCACGCGCACGAGCCGGAGACCGTCTACGTGGTCCCGATCACCAGCGACTCGCACCACTTCCCGCCGGAAGGAAAGCTGCGCGTCTACCGCAGCCGCACCGGCGGGGACGAGTGGGAGCCGCTCACCAGGGGCCTGCCGCAGGAGCACTGCTACGTCAACGTGCTGCGCGACGCGATGGCCGTCGACTCCCTGGACTCCTGCGGGATCTACTTCGGCACCACCGGCGGCCAGGTGTACGGCTCGTCCGACGCCGGGGACAGCTGGGCGCCGATCGTCCGCGATCTTCCCGCCGTGCTGTCCGTCGAGGTGCAGACGCTCCCATGACCGGGCGCGCTGAGATAGTCCGGGTGACGCTGCCCGCGCACCTGCGGACGCTGGCCCGGGTCCACGGCGAGGTGGAACTCCAGGTGGCCGGGCAGGTCACCCAGTGCGCGGTGCTCGACGCGCTGGAGGCCAGGTACCCGATGCTGCGCGGCACCATCCGAGACCAGCGGACCGGGAAACGCCGCGCGTTCATCAGGTTCTTCGCCTGCGAGCAGGACCTGTCGCACGAGCAGCCGGACGCCCCGCTGCCCGAGGCCGTCGCGGCCGGCGCCGAGCCGTACCTGATCGTCGGCGCGATGGCCGGCGGCTAGACGATAACAGCTCAGCCAGCCGTCGCCGGGCCGCCCGGACCTCGCGGGCGGCCACGGCGGCGTCGACGGTGCGCAGTTCGCCGCCGTCCACCACCGGCGTGCCGCCGACCAGGAGGAGCTCGAGCGGGGCGGGCGGACCGAGCACCAGGGCCGCGATCGGGTCGCCGCTCCCGTCGCCGCCGCTGTCGCCGCCGGGGCCGTGCGCGATCGCGTCGTGCGCGAGGCCGTCCAGCCGCCACAGCGCGATATCGGCCAGCAGGCCCGGCCGCAGCGCGCCGGTCTCGTCGTCCCGGCCCAGGCAGCGCGCCCCGCCACGGGTCCCGAGCCACAGCGCCTGCCGTGCGGTCAGCGCCGACGGTCCGTGCCCGTCCCTGACCCGGGCGGCGAGCAGGGCCTGGCGCAGCTCGCCAGCCAGGGAGGTGCCCTCGCTCGAGGCGGCGCCGTCTACGCCGAGGCCGACCGTGGCCCCGGCCTGCAGCAGGTCCCTGACCGGGGCGATGCCCGCGCCGAGCCGCGCGTTCGAGGTGGGGCAGTGCGCCACCGAGGTGCCGGTGGCAGCAAACCGCCGGACCGCGGCCTCGTTCAGTTGCACGCAGTGGGCCAGCCAGACGTCCGGGCCGAGCCAGCCGAGGTCCTCGGCGTACTCGGCCGGGGTGCGGCCGAGTGCCCGCCTGCAGTACGCGTCCTCCTCGCGGGTCTCCGCCAGGTGCGTGTGCATCCGCACACCCAGCCTGCGGGCCAGGCCGGCCGTTTCGCGCATGAGCCGCGGGCTGACCGAGAACGGGGAGCACGGCGCGGCCGCCACCCGCACCATGGCGCCGGGGGACGGGTCGTGGAACCGGCGCACGGCCTCCTCGGTCGCGGCCAGCGCCGCGTCAGTGTCCTCCACGATTTCGTCCGGCGGCAGGCCGCCCGACGACCGGCCCAGGTCCATCGATCCCCGGCATGGGTGGAAGCGCAGGCCGACGCGGGCAGCCGCGGCCACCTCGGCGGCGAGCGCGTCGGCGTCGGCCCCCGGGGAGACGGCGCCCCCGCGGGGGAAGATGTAGTGGTGATCGGTGCTGGTCGTGCACCCGGACAGGGCCATCCAGGCTAGCCCCGCGGTGGCCGCCGCGCGGACCTGCCCGGCGTCGATCCTGGCCCAGACCGGATACAGCTCGGTGAGCCAGTCGAAGAGCACGGACTGCTGAGCCCGGCCCTGGGTGAGCCACTGGTACAAGTGGTGGTGCGTGTTGACCAGGCCGGGCGTGGCCAGGCAGCCGGCCGCCTCGATCCTGCGGGCACCGTCAGGGACGCTTCCGGCCGGGCCCTCGCCCACCGCGGTGATCCGGTCGCCCGTCACCGTGATGTGGCCGCTGCGATACTCGGCACCGGCCCGGTCGTGCCTCGGGCCGTCCATGGTCGCGATCGCGCAGTTCTCGATCACGACGGCTTCCCGGCTGATCAGCTTCCCCGGTAGGTGGAGTAGGCGTACGGGCTGAGCAGCAGCGGCACGTGATAGTGCTCGTCCCGTGCGGTGATCTCGAAGGTGATCGTGACCTCGGGATAAAACGACGCTACGCCGCGAGCGGTGAAGTACGCGCCGGTGCCGAACGTGATGCGGTACACGCCGGGCTCGAAGTCGGCGGCACCCCCGGGACCGGACAGCCGGAGCCGCCCGTCGGCGTCCGTCTGGCCCTGGCCGGCCGGCGCCCACCCGGTATCGGCGCCCCCTTCGCCGGCAGCACAGTCCAGCCGGACCTGGACGCCGGCGGCGGGCCGCCCGGTCGTCGCGTCGAGAACGTGCGTGGACAGCGTCATAGGGTCAGCATCTTCGTCATCCGCAGGCGGGTTATCTTCCTGAGCTCGTCGCGTACCACGGACCGTTCGGCTTCCTCGTCGTTCTCCAGCCGGGACCGCAGCTGGTCCAGCATCTGAAGTCCGGAAAGGCCGCTAGCGCAGATCAGGAAGATATGGCCGAAGCGCTGTTCGTAGGCCAGGTTGCCGTCCGCCAGCGCCTGCCGGACCTCGTCGCTGGCCGCCGCGGCCCCCGACTGCTCCGCCGCCGACATCCCGGCGCGGACGGCGCGGTCGCCGATGCGGGGATGCTCGTTCATGCTCTCGACGATATCGTCCCAGTTCAGAGCCGCGAACGTGGCGTCGACCGCGGCCAGCAGCGCGGCCGCGTCGGGGTAAGGCCGGCCGTCGGCGATCGCCTTGGCGAACGCGCTAGACGCGCAGCAGGCCCAGGCGGTCCGCTCGGCGTCCTGCGCCGGGGCCGCGTTGAAGGAACCCAGGGTCACGGACGCCTGCGGGCTCGGGTTCGCCATGCCGACATCCAATCAGGCCCCGGCGAACGCCGGGTAGCCGCGGGCCGGCTCAATCACCGGTAGCCTTACTCCGACCGTTTGTAGCTTTCGCTAAACAGCGACGGTTAGGGTGCGCGGGAACGCTTCATCGCGGGGAGGTGATTCCGTGCGGGTCAGGGACCTGCTCGACGTGCCTGATCTGGGCCTGAGGCTGCTGACCGACGTCGCGGGCATGGACCGGGCCATCCGCCGCGTGTACACCACCGACCTGCCCGACCCCAGCCGTTACCTGACGCCCGGGGATCTTGTGCTGACCGGCCTGATCTGGTGCCGTGCCCCCGGCGACGCCGACCGGTTCGTGTCGGCCCTGGCCCGGGCGGGAGTCTCCGCGCTCGGCGCGGGTGAGGCCCTGGGCAAGGTGCCGGACGAGGTGATCCAGGCGTGCGGGCGGCACGCCCTCCCGCTGCTCGCGGTGCCGGCCGAGACCTCGTTCGCCGCCGTCACCGACGAGGTGGGACGGCGGCTCAGCGGGGACCGGGCGACCGAGATGACCCGGGTCCTCGGCCGGCGCAGGCTGCTGCTCTCGGCGGTGGCCGAGGGGGCCGGCCTGGACGCGATGTTCCGGCTGATGAGCCGCGAGCTCGGGGCCGACTGCTGGCTGCTGACCGGACTCGGCCGCGTCGTCGGTGGCACCGGCCCGTCCCTGCCCGGGCCGCTGGCGCGCCGGCTGGCGTGTGAGTACGTCAGGGCCGACCGGATGCCCGCCGCCACCGAGGCGAGCGTTCCGGGGGCGGGCGCGGGAAAGTACTCGCTGTTCGGGGTGGGGGGCGAGCCGAGGATCACCAGCTGGTTCCTCGCCTGCGCGGGCCGCGAGCAGGACTGGCCGCACGAACTGCGGGAATCGGTGGCCGAGCTGGCCGCCGACGTGGCGCTCGAACGGGCCAGGCTGGATGCCACCCGCACCGGGGACCGCAAGCTGGCCGAGGCGATCGTCACCATGCTCGCGTCCGGCGGCGGCGAGGGCGCCGCGCCGGCCGAGGTCGCCTCGCTGATGCGCGCGGCCGGGCTGCCGCCCGACGGGCGCTACCTGGTCGCCGCCGTTGCCGCGGAGGCCGACCGGGTGACCGGGCCGAACGCCGACCGCTGGCGCTGCGACCTGGCCGGGGAACTGGTCCTGCCGGTCGCGGAGGCCGCCCTGATCGCACCGCTCGGCGACGAGATCGTCGTGCTGGTCCCCGTTCCCGCAGACTGGGCTCCCGCAGACTGGGCTCCCGAAGACTGGGCCCCCGGCGACTGGGTCCCGGCCGGCGGCGATGTCGGGGATGACACCGCCCCGGCCGCGCATCAGTTCGCCGCCAGGATCCGCGCGGCCCAGCCGGTCGTGGAGTCGGATCGGTCCCGGGTCAGGCTCACCGTGGGGGTCAGCGGGCCGGCCGACAGCGTGACCGCGCTGCCCGGCGCGCTGCACGAGGCCGGCAGCGCGCGGCGGCTGGCCGCCCTCCGTGGCACCTCGGCCATCTCGGTCGTGACCAGCGACGAGGTGGCCTCGCACGAGCTCCTGCTGGCCACCGTGCCGGCTAGCGTGCTGCGCTCATTCCGCGAGCGCCTGCTCGGCCCGCTGCGGGCCTACGACGACCAGCACCGCGCCGAGCTGCTGCCGACGCTGCGGGAGTTCCTGGCCTGCTCCGGATCGTGGAACGCGTGCGCGGCCAAGATGTACGTCCACGTCAACACCGTCCGCTACCGGATCAGGCGGATCGAGGAGCTGACCGGGCGCGACCTTTCCCGCCTGGACGACCAGGTGGACTTCTTCCTCGCCCTGCGGATTCGCTAGCTTTGTGCGGGTGGTGGTGATCAGGGCCGGTTCGGTGGCGGACGCGGCGCAGGTCGCGGCGGTGCAGCGGGAAGGCTGGTTCGCCGCCTACGCGGGCATCATCGCGGACGAGATCATCGACCGGGTCACCGCGCCCGACGATGGCGCCCGCGTGCGGCAGACGTTCAGGACCCGGCCGTGGCAGCACATGATCGTGGCCGTTCCGGACGGCGAGGACGCTGGCATCGTCGGCTACGCCAGCTTCGGCCCGGAGACGGACGTGCTGAGCGCGCCGTGGCCGCATCCGCTGAGCACGGACGGGGAGGAACGCCGCGTCGCCGAACTCTACGCGCTGTACGTCCGCCCGGCCTGGTGGTCGACCGGCACCGGGCGCGCGCTGACGGAGCGGGTCCTGGCCCGGTCGGCCCGCGCCGGGTACTCGTCCATCACGCTGTGGGTGCTGCGGGACAACCGGCGCGCCCGCCGTTTCTACGAACGGGCCGGGTTCGCGCCGGACGGCGCCACCAACGAGCTCACCCGCCTCGGCGGCGTCATCGAGTTGCGCTACCGTCGGACCCTGCAGTTATAACTAGTGATTCTGAGTCCCAGAAAGACTATCTCTTGGACTTCTAGGTGGTCGCGCGGCACGCTGGAAGGGAACCGGAACGACAGGAGGGACGGATGTCATGACCGACCCCGTGGCGGTAGCCGCGACCTACTTCGATGCCTGGCAGGCGAGGGATTTCACCCGGCTGCGTTCGGTGCTGGCCGACGACGTGGACTTCGCCGGGCCGCTCGCCCGGGTCCGGGGCGGCGACGATTGCCTGCGCGGCCTGCGGGGCATGGCGCAGATCATGACCGGCCTCGAGGTGCGCAAGGTATTCCGGGACGGGCCTGACGTGCTGACCTGGTTCGACCTGGCCACCAGCGTGGCGGACACAGTTCCGGTGGCGAACTGGATGCACATCGAAGACGGCACGATCACCCGCATCAGGGTGGCCTTCGACGCCCGGGGGATCGCAGGCGGGTCGTGACCGGGGCCGTCACCACGGTCCGTTCGGCCTGATTTTTCGGTCCAATGCCGAACGGACCGGCACTGTCGCCACTGGTCTCAGGCTGAGAGCCTGGCAGCATGCCACGCCGCCTGACCCAGCTCTTCGCCGGCCTCGTCCTCTACGGGATCAGCGACTCGATGCTGCTGCTGGCCGGGCTCGGCGTCGACCCGTGGGATGTGCTGCACCAGGGCCTGGCCCGGCGGACCGGCATACCCACCGGGACCTGGGCGATCATCGCGGGCGCGGTGGTGCTGCTGCTCTGGATCCCGCTGCGGCAGCGGCCCGGCCTCGGCACGCTGTGCAACGTGGTAGTGATCGGGTCGGTGATCGACCTGCTCCTCGCCATGGTCTCCCCGCCGCACTCGCTCCCGGTGCAGGCCGCCGTCATGGTGTCCGGGGTGGTGCTCAACGGCGTCGCGACCGGCCTGTACATCGGCGCGGGCCTGGGCCCGGGCCCGCGGGACGGGCTGATGACCGGCTTCGCCGCCCGCGGGCATTCGCTGCGCGTGGTGCGGACCTGCATCGAGGCCACGGTGCTGCTGGCCGGCTGGCTGCTCGGCGGCACCGTCGGCGTCGGCACCGTGGTCTACGCGCTCTGCATCGGGCCGCTCGCCCACGTCTTCGTGCCCCTATTCAGCCGGGAAGACGGCCGGGGAGACGGCCGCGGAGACGGCCGGAGCGGCGTCAGGAGCGCGACCGCAGCGTGGCCACGCCCTCGCCGGCCAGGTCATCGCCGGCAGCCTTGCGCCCGGTCATCGCCATGACCAGCGACAGGATGGGGCCCGACACCTCGGGCCCGGTGCCGTGGCTCCAGTTGGCGTCGGTGGCCCGCAGCGTGAGCCCGGCGATACGATTCTTCGAGCCGATGAGCAGGTTCGAGCCCTTGTAGAAGTCCGCCACCGTCACGACCGCGTCGGTCGGGTACTTGTGCTGGATGCCGAGAGCCCGGCGGATGTCCTCGCTGTGCACGATCGTCTCGCCCAGCCAGGTCTGCGTCGGCCCCGGCGGGTGCTTCACCGAGGTCACCACCGCCTCGAAGTTGGCCAGCGTATCGGCCGGGGTGGCACCCCGCTGCGCGGCGACACCCCTCTCCTGGACCTTGTCGAAGCTGAACCCGGAGCCGATCATCTTGCCGAAGAACGAGGGCGGCGTCAGCTTGGCGGCCGAGGTCATGTGGGCCAGCACGTCGCGGACCGTCCAATTGCCGCACAGCGAGGGCCTGGCCCAGTCCTCGGTCCCCAGGTCCCGCAGGTCGCTCGCGAGGGCACTGCGCTCGGCGTGCACCACCGGCCAGATGTCCATGTGTCCTCCCCTGGGTCACCGCCGCGTCGCGTCTGACCCGTATTGTTCGGTAGTGGCTAAATTAGTTAAGAGCCGAACAAGCCGCAAGCGTATAGTTTCGCGGGTACGGCGGGCAAGGCGCGGGACAGAAGGTGACGTGCGGGATATCCAGAAGGTGCTGGCGGCGCTGACCTCTCCGGTCCGGCGCGAGATCCTGGGCCTGATCTGGGACCGTGAGCTGTCGGCGGGGGAGATCGCCGCGGCGTTCCCGGTGACCAAGCCGACCATCTCCCAGCACCTCGCCGTCCTGCGCGAAGCGGGCCTGGCCGAGAGCACCGCGGTCGGCACCTCGCGCCGCTACCGCGCCCGCCGGGACGCGCTCCGCGGCCTGCGCGCCGCCCTCGGCGGCAGCGCGGGCAAGTGGACCAACGCCGATCACGACCAGGCGTCGCCCGAACGCACGCCAGCAGACGTGCGCACCACGCCGGTCGTGGTGGCCAGCACCGACGTGGACACCAGCCAGGAGGCGACGTTCGCCGCCTTCACCGACCCCGGCATCTACTCCCGCTGGCTCGGCGTGCCGGTCACCCTGCAAGACGGGCGCTTCGCCTGCACGATGGAGTGGGGGACGAACGTGCGCGGCCGGTACGAGCTGGTCTGCCCGCCGGAGCTCATCGTGATGCGCTGGGACTTCGAGGACGACAACGTGCCCGTCCCCGGCGGCGAGATGACCGGCTACCTCCGGATCCAGCCGCAGGACAGCGGCTCGCACGTCGAGGTGCACCAGCTGGTCGACACGCCCGCCCAGGCCATCTTCATGGAAGGAGCCTGGAGCATGGTCCTCGGCCGCCTCAAAGCCGGCATAGCCCGCGCCTCCGACCCCGCCCACCCCATGCCCCCCCGCCCCTCCCGCCCCAAGCTCCGCCAAGCCGACGACTAGCCTCATGATCGCGGGCACTTTCGTGTGCTATACGCCCGAAACTGCCCGCGATCATGACTTGTGCGCCGTCAGGCCGGGCGGGTGTGCGTGGCGGGTAGCTGGTGACCGCGCGGGTCTCGCCCCCGGGCAGCACCCGCCGGGCCGCCTCGAACGAGGCGGCCGAGCCCGGCGTGCGCTCGCGGTAGGCGCGGACCAGCGGGTCGTCCGCGCTCAGCGGGTGGCCGACCACGTCGGCCGAGCCGCTGGCGGCGGTGGTCACCAGCCGCGTTCGCGCCACTCGCCGAGGTGCGGGCGCTCCGTTCCCAGCGTGGTGTCGTTGCCGTGCCCCGGGTACGCCCAGGTGGCGTCGGGCAGCTGGCCGAACAGGCGCTCGGTCACGTCATCGAGCAGCAAGGTGAAGTCCGCGCGGGAGTTGGTCTTGCCCACGCCGCCGGGGAACAGCGAGTCGCCGGTGAACACGTGCGGCGAGCCGGCCAGCCGGCCGCCCGCGTCGTACAGCACGGCCAGGCTGCCGGGCGTGTGCCCGCGCAGGTGGATGAGTGACACCGAGCAGTCCCCGAAGGTCAGCACCTCGCCGTGCTCGGCGCGGCGCCCGACCTTCACCGGCAGCTCGTCAGCGTCCGCCGGATGCGCGACCACCGCGGCGCCGGTGCGCGTCTGCACCTCGGGAAGCGCCTGCCAGTGGTCGAAGTGCCGGTGTGTCGTCACGATCGTGCCGACCGGCGTGTCGCCGATCATCTCGATCAGCCGGTCCGCCTCGTTGGCCGCGTCGATCAGCAAGGCCTGGCCGGTGCTCGAACAGCGCAGCAGGTAGGCGTTGTTGTCCATGGGACCCACGGCTATCTTGGTCACGGTCAGGCCGTCGATCTCCCGCGTGTCGGACGGACCGCCGACACGTACTTCTCCGGTATATGTCACTTTCAAGACCCTATACCGAACGGAGCTGGCTATCCCGGCCAGCGCCGCCGCTTTGCCCTGCGGGGCGTACGCCGACCGGGCTGGAGGCCCTCGTGAAGATACTCGTCCTGGCCAGCAAGCACGTGCGCGAGTTGCTGACGTACCGGGAGTGCGCCGACGTCATGCGCGAGGCCCTGGCCGGGCTGGCGCGCGGCCAGATCCAGCAGCCGTTGCGGACGGTCGTCCGGCCACGGGAGGCGGCCGGCTTCATGGGCCTGATGCCGGCCTACTCGCCGGAGGCAGGCTACGGGCTGAAGGCGCTGGTCATCACGCCGGGCAACCCGGCCATCGGCAAGGACGCGCATCAGGGCGGCGTGCTGCTCTACGACGTGCGCACCGGCGAACCGCTGGCTCTGGTCAACGCGTCCGCGATCACCGAGGTCAGGACCGCAGCCGTCTCCGCCGTGGCGACGGACCTGCTGGCCAGGCCGGGCGCGGCCGAACTGGCCATCATCGGCACCGGCGTGCAGGGCCGGGCGCACGCACACGCCCTCGCGGCCGGCCGGACGCTGACCGGGATCCGGCTGGCCGGACGCGACCTGGCGCGGACCCGCGAAGTGGCCGCCGAGCTGGCCGGCCAGCTCGGCCAGCCGGTCACCGCGTACGACCAGGTGCCCGCCGCGGTCGACGGCGCGGACATCGTGGTGACCGCCACCAACTCGTCCGCCCCGGTGCTGCGCCGCGAATGGCTGGCCCCGGGCACGCACGTGAATGCGGTCGGCGCGTGCGTGCCGGGAGACAGGGAGCTCGACACGGCGATCATGGCCGAGGCGGCCGTCTTCGCGGACAGCCGCGAGTCGGTCAGCCACGAAGCCGGCGATTTCCTGCTGGCGCAGGGTGAAGGCGTGATCAACCCGGTTCGGGCCGAACTCGGCGAGCTCCTGACCGGAACCGCCCCCGGGCGCGCCGATGCCGACGAGATCACTGTGTTCGAGTCGCTCGGCCTGGCCGCCGAGGACCTGGCCGCCGCCAGCTTCCTCTACCAGAAAGCCGCCCGCCTCGACGTCGGCACCTTCGCCGACTTCTAGCCCGGACCGCCCCGGCCCCGCCCGGCCCGGACCCCGCCCAGCCCAGCTCGGCCCCACGCACCCCATACGAGACATTGGCCACAGGTGTCTCGCTGACACCGGGGTCCTAACGTATGAGCGCCACGCTCATACGTTCCGGTCTGGGCTTAGACCGGCGGGCGAACCCTGGCAGGCTTCGCTATCGTGGGAGGTAGCGGGGGCGGGCATAACAGCGACCGATCCGGCGCTCATAGATTGTGCGGCGCTTGTGTTCCCCCGGGACGCGGAGTCCTCAAAATGTCAGACCCCCCGGCTACCATCGCCAGGCGATCCGTATATCTACTTCCGAGCCCCCTAAGAGAGCAGAGGCGCAGTGGCTGACCGGCTTGTCGTTCGCGGCGCCCGCGAGCACAACCTGAAGGATGTCTCGCTCGACCTGCCGCGGGACGCCATGATCGTCTTCACCGGGCTGTCCGGCTCGGGTAAGTCCAGCCTGGCCTTTGACACCATCTTCGCCGAGGGTCAGCGGCGGTACGTGGAATCGCTGTCCGCCTACGCGCGGCAGTTCCTCGGCCAGATGGACAAGCCCGACGTGGACTTCATCGACGGGCTGTCGCCCGCGGTCTCGATCGACCAGAAGTCCGCCAGCCGGAACCCGCGTTCGACCGTCGGCACGATCACCGAGGTGTACGACTACCTGCGGCTGCTGTACGCCAGGATCGGCAAGCCGCACTGCCCGATCTGCGGCCGCCCGATCGCCAGGCAGACGCCGCAGCAGATCGTGGACCGGGTACTCGAGCTGGAGGACGGCACCAGGTTCCAGGTGCTCGCCCCGGTGGTGCGCGGTCGCAAGGGCGAGTACGGCGAGCTGCTCAGGGAGCTGCAGATCAAGGGATACTCCCGGGCCCGGGTCGACGGCACGATCGTCCGCCTGGACGAGGCGCTGTCCGGCCAGCTGCCGGCGCTGAAGAAGTACGAGAAGCACGACATCGAGGTGATCGTCGACCGGCTCGCGGTGAAGGATTCCGCGCGACGCAGGCTGACCGACTCGGTCGAGACCGCGCTCGGCCTGTCCGGCGGGGTGGTCGTGCTCGACTTCGTCGACCTGCCAGAGAACGACCAGCACCGGGAGCGGATGTACTCCGAGCATCTGGCGTGCCTGTACGACGACCTGTCCTTCGACGAGCTCGAGCCGCGTTCGTTCTCATTCAACTCGCCGTGGGGCGCCTGCCCCGACTGCACCGGGCTTGGCACCAAGCTCGAGGTCGACCCGGAGCTCATCGTCCCGGACGAGTCCAGGTCGCTCGCTGACGGCGCGATCGCGCCGTGGAGCGGCGGGCACATCAGCGACTATTTCGAACGGCTGATCCAGGCTCTCGGCGAGACGCTCGGGTTCCGGATGGACACGCCGTGGGCGAAGCTGCCGGCCAAGGCTAAGCAGGCGCTGCTGCGCGGATACGACCTGCAGGTGCACGTCCGGTACAAGAACCGGTACGGCCGGGAGCGTTCCTACTACACCACGTTCGAGGGCGTGATCCCGTGGGTTGAGCGGCGGCACGCCGAGGCGGAGTCGGACTCCAGCCGGGAGAAGTTCGCCGGGTACATGCGTGAGGTGCCCTGCCCGTCCTGCCACGGCGCCCGGCTCAAGCCGGTGTCGCTGGCGGTGACCGTGGACGGCAGGTCGATCGCCGAGCTGTGCGGGCTCCCAGTCGGCGACCTGGCCAAGCTCCTGCTCACGCTGGAGCTGTCTGACCGCGACCAGCAGATCGCGGGGCGCATCATCAAGGAAGTCAACGCGAGGATGGGCTTCCTGCTCGACGTGGGACTGGACTACCTGACCCTGGACCGGGCCTCGGCCACGCTGGCCGGCGGGGAGGCCCAGCGGATCAGGCTCGCCACCCAGATCGGCTCGGGCCTGGTCGGGGTGCTCTACGTGCTGGACGAGCCGTCCATCGGGCTGCACCAGCGGGACAACCACCGGCTGCTCGAGACGCTGCTG
>Ga0070699_100000429_pt1 | contig 40363 bp, 37 predicted proteins | sample KBSK1503metaG_FD_65473 | JGI IMG/M metagenome (GOLD analysis project Ga0070699, IMG submission 65473) | Corn, switchgrass and miscanthus rhizosphere microbial communities from Kellogg Biological Station, Michigan, USA - KBS K1-50-3 metaG | ecosystem: Host-associated > Plants > Roots >... | reverse complement strand
TCGGTAGGGCGTGGTCGCCACCCTGAGACCCTCCGACCGAAAGACCTCGTCGAAACCGGTCACGAATTTGCTGTCGCGATCGTGGATCAGGAGCTTCGGCCGCAGGTTGGCCTGGCCCAGCTCCCAGCTCAGGTTGCGTGCCTGCTGGGTGACCCAGGCCGCGGTTGGCTGCTCGGTACAGCCGGCCAGGAAGACTCGGCGAGAAGCCAGCTCGATGAAGAACAGCACATACAGCTGCTTCAACCAGACGGAATCGACAGTGAAGAAGTCGCAGGCCAGGACGGCACCGGCCTGGGCCCGCAGGAATCGCTGCCAGCTGAGTCCCGCCCGCCGAGGCGCCGGCGGCACCCGGTGACGGCGCAGGACGCCCCGGATTGCGGTTGCCGAGACATGATGGCCAAGCTTGTGCAGCTCGCCCTTGATGCGGCGATAGCCCCATCCCGAGTTTTCGCGGGCCAGGCGCAGGATCAGCTGCTGGCACTCGGTGGACATTGGCGGACGACCGAGATGGCGACGAGGGCGACGCCCAAAGGCAGCCCACTTTCGACGGACCAACTCACGGTGCCAGCGGAGGATGGTCTCCGGGCTGACCAAGAAGGACGCCCAGGCTGGTCGCGGCAGCCGGCGGCTGAGCACTGCGAGGAGCAGGCGATCAGCCGGCTGCCAGCATGGACTCCGGGCCTGGCGCTGGAGGACACGAAGCTGATGGCGGAGAAGGAGTACCTCGGACTGGAGGCTCGCCTCCGAGCGGCAGCGGGCGAGGAGGAGATGGAGGAGCAGGCGGACGAGGCTGTAAATGAGGGCCATGAGCATGAGCCGGCATCATCCCAGGCTCGGCCTCTCGCCCAGATCAGCCGCCGATCCAAGTTTTCGCACCCCACACCAGGTTTCTCGGGTCATCCTCGGCGGTCTCCATCACGTCTACGAGCGAGCTGCCTGACCCCGACTCGACTTTTGCCGCCTTACAGCTGTGCGCAGCGAGCTGATCCTGAGGCTCGCCCGCGAGAACCCGAGATGGGGATACAGACGCATTCAAGGTGAACTCCTGAAGCTGGGCTGCCGCTGCTCCCACGGCACGGTCAGGAACATCCTGCGCCGCCACGATCTCCTCCCGGCGCCACGCCGGAGCCAGCGCACCTGGCGCGAGTTTGTCCGTCAGCATGCCGACCAGATCCTGGCGGTCGACTTCTTCACGGTCGAGACGGCCTGGCTTCAGCGCCTGTACGTGCTCCTCTTCCTGGAGATCGGCAGCCGTTGCGTCCACCTGGCTGGCTGCACGGCCGCACCGACTGGAGCCTGGGTTGTCCAGCAGGCGCGCCAGCTGGCCTGGAAGCTGCAGGACGGCCAGCTCCAGGCCCGCTTTCTGATCCGCGACCGCGACGCCAAGTTCACCACGGGCTTTGACGAGGTCTTCCGGAGCGAGGGTGTCGAAGTCATCCCCTTGCCCTGCCACGGCACCCTGAGCCTTTCGGAGCCTCAGAGGCGGGACCGGTGTTGCGCCGCGATCGCCTGGGTGGCGTCATTCATGAGTACGTCCACCGGGCAGCATGATGCCTGACTCGAATTGTTGAACGGCACACGCTCTCGGCCTCTCCAACGTCGGGGTCGGACTCAGCAGTCACGTCAACGAAAAGTGCGACAGCCGACCTCTACGTATGCCTTGACAACGTTCCGACTGGTGTCGAAATGTCGGGGGATCGCCGAGGCAATCCGATTGCTACATTTGAAGAGCTAGATCTCACAAAAAGTATCGATCCTCACAAGATACGCCACAACGCAATTATCAGTACTATCAAGGTGACAAGGTCCAGAAGACCCTGGCCGAATTGGTATCGTCGCTGGTCCAACTCGAAGTACACTGCCGCAGCAAGAAGTAGAGTGGCGGTCAGCAAGCCTAGATAGCCTCGGGACCGCCGGCGCGCCCGGACGCCAACGACCGAGCCCATGAGAAGCGCGGCCATTATGCCGGCTACTCCTCCCCAAACTGAGTAGCGTAAGGCGTCAACGACCACACTCTGAAGGATGACGAGGCCAACTGCCACAAGCAGCATCCACCACCAATGTCTATCTAACCAATGCCCCATCGCAATGGTCGTCTTCACGGCAGGAGTTCCTCCCCGATGGGTTCTGGCAGATGGTATCCAGGATCCGCTGGGCGACCACTGGGCTCCTCAGGATGCCATGTCGGACTGGGCAGTGGCTGGATGACCGTCTGACCATACGGGGGCCGATAAGGTGCTGGTTGAGACATTCTTTGCCTGCATCCGCCTGAGTTCCAATCGTACTCTGTACTTTGTCCTGCCAGAAGCCTACAGGCTCCGTTCGGGTTACAAAGGCCTGTATCATTGCAGAATTCGACCCCCACGGCCGAGGCGACGACGGCACCGAATGCTAGCTTGGCCGCAGGGGACAAGCCCTGCGATTTCGCATCAGGCTGCTTGGGTCGCGGCCTCTTCTTTTTGCCCCCGGCCGGTCCCTTCTTACTGAACTTAAAGAGGCAAACACCGGCGACGCCTATTGCACACACAGTGACGGTTTGGTCTTGCTCGTCGCCTCCTGCCTCGTCAGGCTGGGGCTCGCCCTCTGGTTGGGGTTGGCAGAGCCCTGAAAGGACGAGCCGAATTGCGAGATTCTGGCAGCCCCTGTCCCTGTAATCCTTCGATGGATCATCCTTGCCATCGTCACGTGTCGTTGTAGAAGTGGGCTGAGCGACGCTCCGGACGGGCTTGTCTATCGCGCTGGGATAGGTGGCAGCGGCCCCGTAGCCGTCGGCCAGGGCCATGTGGCCGTCCCACTCGGCGAAGCTGATCGGATTGCCGCCGGCCAGGTCGTAGCGGTTGTCAGTGAGCGGGTCGATCGAGAGCGAAAGGTTGGCCAACGAGCCGTAGAAGAAGTCCGGGGTGAGGAAGTGGGAAACATCAGGGCCGAAGCGGCGCACGCCCATGTCCAGGGTGCCCGAGCCGGTGTCCGCCCGCTTGGCCGAGTAGCGGAAGGGATTGATCGGGTTGGTCTTGTCGGCGTTTTCGCCCTGACTGAGAGCGGTGTCATTCTGCCCATAGGGCGTATAGCCGTAGCTGGCCATGGTGTTGCCGTTGGCGTCCACTAGCTGCGACACCGAGCCGTGCACGTCGTAGCCATACGTGAAGGTCCCGTTGGGCACAGAGGGCGAGGTTGAGCCGGACACGGTCATGGCCAAGCGGTGGCCGTAGACGTCGTAGGTGAAGTCCTTCACGAACAGGGTGTTGCCAGTGTTCTTGGAGGTCTGCTGCTCTTCGGTCTCCAGCCCGCCCAGGCCCAGGTAGCTGAACTGGGTGATGTGCTGATCGCCTGGGAAACCGGGGTGCTGCTCGGTCTCCTGGACCGCCCGATTCAAGGCGTCGTAGACGTAGTCCGCCTCATCAGTCGGATTGCCGCCGTTTGTGAAGGCTCGGTAGGTCTGCAGTCGGTCCAGGTAGTCGTATACGTAGTCCTGAAGCAGGTGGGGGGAGGCGGATACCCCCTTGCTTGGGTTGCAGATACCTGTAGGCTGCGTGACGCTGGTGTCGGTCACGCACTTCTGGCGGCCCAGCGGGTCGTACCAGTAGAGGAGGATGGTCTGGCTGCCTGACGGCAACGTCTGCTTCGACTGCTGGAGCTGGTTCAGGTTGTTAGGGTCGTAGGTGTTGGAGACCGTTGTGGTCCCGTTTGGTGCGGTCTGGACCTGGGTCTGGATGTTGCCTGCCCCGTCGAGCGTGTAGTTGGTCTGGTCGCCGTGGCCGTCGGTGTTCTGGACCAGCCGGTCGCGGGGGTCGTAGCTGTAGGTGGCCGTGCAGGTGCTGGGGAAGCAGGGCGAGCCGCCAGAGCCGCCCGGCCTCAGGCTGAACTTGTCCTGGGTCCGGTTGCCGTCCACATAGAACCCGCAGGTAGGCTGCGGGCTGGTTCCGCAGACCGACTGTGGCTGGTCCAGGTAGTTGACCGCGTGCGACTCGATGGTGGTCCCGCTGGCGTTGACCGTGCTCAGCGTGCTCAGCTTGCCGTTCGCGAAGTAGCCCCAGCTGGTGGTCTGGAGGGGGGTCCAGCCGCCCGAGCCGTTGCTCTTGTCCATCTCCCGCGTGGACTCCAGCCCGATCGGCGTGAAGCTGTTCAGCACCCGCTGGTTCAAGGTGTTGTCGATCTGGTCTATGAGCCAGTTGGCCTGGTCGTAGTCGCTGTGCAGCTTGTGCCCGTCCTTGACCAGGGTGCCGTTGGGCGAGCTCTCCTGCCCGTTCTGGTCCTGGTCGGTAACGTTGCCGTTCAGGTCGTAGGCGAAGCTGCTGAAGGTCCAGTTGGGGACGTTGGGGTTGTTCTCAGGCTTCACGTCGCTGCGCACCAGCCGGTCAAGGTCGTCGTAGAGATTTTGGGTGTCGACCGGAGTCTGGCCAGCCGAGACCAGCCCGCTCGCGTCGTGGGAGGAGGTCAGGTTGCCGTCAGCGTCGTAGACATAGCTGACCTGCTGCCCCTGCTGGTCGCTGCGGCTGAGAAGCCGGCCGTCAGGCCGGTAGCTCCAGATGACCGTATTGGTGGTGTCCGAGCCGCAGGCCGACCCCGGCCGCCGGCAGGTCTGCTGGCCCTTGCCGTTGTAGTCGTAGTGGATGGGCGAGGTGGTGCCCACCTGCTCGCTGGCGATCCAGCCCGGGTCAAAGTAGGCGTTTGTCGTCTGCGCCGCGGGTGGGACCTGGGTCGGATCGCTCTGCTGGACGGGCAGCGAGACCGAGAGCAGGTTGCCGTTGGTGTCGTAGCCCCGATGGATGTAGTACTGGGTGGTGGAGTTGCCGTCGATGGGCAGGTCCACCCTAACCAGCCGGTTCAGCTGGTCGTAGTGGTTGGTGGTGACGTAGCTGGTGCCGCTCGGCGGCTGCTTGCACAAGGACGTCGACAAGCAGTCCATGGCGCGCGGGCTGATGCTCTGAACCACGTTGCCGTCGGCGTCGTATACGGACTGGCTGACCACCGGGTGGGCAGGCGTGGTCTGGCTGGCGAGGATGAAGGGCTGCGAGGTCAGGGTCAGCCGGTTGAGGGGGTCGTAGGTATAGCTGGTGATGTTGCCGTTGGCGTCGGTCACCTGGGTCCGGTTGCCGTTCTGGTCATAGGTGTAGCTGGTCTGGTGGTTCTTCCCGTCTGCGGTCTGGGGATCGGTCCGGCTGGTCAGGCGGTGGGCGGCATCGTAGCCGTAGACGGTGGTGAAGGGCGTAGCGGTGGTGCCCGGGCAGCTGATGGAGCTGAGGTTGGCCTTGGGCGCCGTTACCGAGACCAAGTTGTTGACCGAGTCGTAGCAGGCCAGCGTGTTGAGCGCACTTACGCTGCTGTCCGGGTTGACGTGGTTCTGGGTCTGGATGGTGGTCCGGTCCAAGGCGTCGTAGCCGTAGTTGACGGTGTGGGTGTTGTTGGACGTCCCGCTCTGGACGCCGAGCGGCACCGTCACCTGCATCAGCCGGCCGGCTACGTTGTAGGCGTACGCGGTCTTGTTGCCGGACGGGTCGGTGACCAGGGTCTTGCGGTCCAGCACGTCGTACTGGGTGCTCGTGGTGTCACCAGCGCCGGTGTCCTGGGTGCCGAAGTGAGGCGCCACCACGCTGACGACGTTGTTGTTGGGGTCGTAGCTGGTGTCCGACCAGACCAGGGTGCCACCGGCCAGGATGGTGGATTTGGGCGTGCTCTGCCGGCCCAGGCGGTTGAAGCTGTCGTAGAAGAACTGGGTCTGGTAGTTGGCCGCTGTGCCACCTGTGAACGAGGCGTGGTTCTCGTCCTGGACGAAGGTGGTCCGCCCGCCAGAGTCGTAGCCAATCTGGAGCGGGTGGGTGGGCGCGGTCGGGCTGTCGCTGGCGTCCGCGATCTTGGTGGGCAGGCCGTTGGCGTCGTAGCTCAGATAGGTGGTCTGGTTGCCCAGGAAGTCCTTGCTGTTGGCAACCGTGCCGTCCGAGTTGTAGACGGTGGTAGCCGTCGCCGTCGTGTTGTTGCCAAGCGGTTCGGAAACCGAGGTCAGGTTGCCCTTGCCGTCAGGCGAGTACTGGAAGCTCCACTTGTCGCCGCTGCCGGTCGCCACCACCTTGGGATCTTGCTTGGTCGACAGCAGGCTCAGGTGCGGAATCGTTCGCCCGGTGCCATTGGCGCCCCCGTTGGGGTTCCAGTGCGCAGAGACGTCGTTGGCGTCGGCAGCGTCGTTCTGGTAGGTCAGCACCGTGTGGTCGCCTAGCTGATCGAAGACGTCGGTCGGGTAGCCGTTGTCGTTGTAGGTGAACTGCCTTGTGTTGCCGTTGGGCTCGGTGATCTTGGTCACCGCGTTGTCCGGGCTCCACTGCAGGCTGGTGGGCTGCGAGTTCAGCGGATCGATGATCTGGGTGGGGCGGCCCTGGACGTCGTAGGCGTACTTGTAGGTCCTGGCCGTCTGGCCCGCGGCGGTGGGCTGGGCCACCGTGGTCACCTGGTTGACGTTGTCGTAGCTGAAGCTGGTTAGGTTGCCCGCCCGGTCCTGGACCGAGGCCAGCTTCCAGCGGTCGATGCTGCTGGTGGGGCCGTTGTAGGTGAACAGCGTCTCGTGGCCGTTGGGGTCGCGGACGCTGAAGATCTTGGTCGACTCGTTGGGTGTCTTGGGGTCCGGGTTGACCCGGTCTGGGGCGTTGGGGATGGCCGGACCCGAGCCGTCCGAGGTGGTGTAGGTGAAGATCCAGCTCCGGCTGGCCAGGGGACTGCCGTCGGCGTTGCTGCCACCGGCCTCGGTGATGCTGAGCAGGTTGCCGTCGTCGTAGTAGCTGAAGCTGAGCAGGTGGCCGAGGTGGTCGGTAATGGAGGCGATCTTGCCCCTGATCTGCGGCTTCTTGGCCGTCGCCTTCGTGAAGTAGGTGATGTTGAAGCTGCGGTTGGGTGCCGGGTTGGGGCCCTGGCCGGCGGCGTCCGTGACCTGCGTGACGTGGAACTTGGGCCCGCCCGGATCGTCACCGGGCTGGACCGCGCTCAGAGTGAACGAGAGCGTGTTCCCGTTCTTGTCGGTGACCGCGGTCGGGAAGCCGTCGTGGTTGTAGAAGAAGGTCACCCGGTCGGGGCGGGTCAGGGCCCAGAACCTGGGGTTGGTGGTGTCGGTGGTCACCGAGCGCAGAAAGAGGTGGACCCCTAGCGGCTCGAACCAGGAGGTGGTCCCATCGGGGTTGGTGACCCCGGTGAAGGTCAATAGCCTGCCCGTCCCGTCCACCAGGTTGATGAACTTGTTGGAGCGGCCGGCGATGCTATCAGCGTTGTTGGGATGGATGTCGATCGGGTCGCCGAAGCGGGTCAGGCCAGAGATGGAAAGCGAGAAGTTGTTGCCGGCCGGCGAGTCGGAGTGCTCCTCCCGGCTGTTGTAGATCAGCCGCAGCACCGTGCTCAGGCCTCGGCCCGGCTCGCTCCAGGGCGTGAAGGTGAGCAGCGAGTTGCCGTTGGCGATGTTGGTCATCTGGGTCATGCCCCCGCCCACCGGCTGGCTGGTGAACTGCCAGAAGTGCTCCAGGCCGATGTTGGCCTTGAGCACCTTGTTCACGATCACCGGGTTGTCCAGGGGCGGGTTGCCTCTGTCGGCGAAGAAGGCCGGCGTGGGCTGGCTCGAGTCCACCAGGTCGAATCGCAGGGTGAAGCGGGCCGCGTCCATGCCGGCCGGCAATGTCGGCGGACTGACGTTGACCTGCGTGGTCTGGGTCTGGCCGGCCGCCAACCCCAGGCTGGCCACGTCGGCGCTGTCGGTGAAGGAGGTGGTCGAGCCGGCCAGGTACCAGCGGTAGCGCAGGGTGGTCGTGGCAGCGTTCCAGGCCTGGCCGCTGGTGTTGGTGACCTTTACGTTGACCGGGTAGTTGAGCTGGCTCGCGGCCGAGGGGTCGAAGCTCATGGCCTGGGGCACGATCGCGGTCGTGGGATCCCACCCAGCCTGGTACAGCGTGCCGGCGGTGTTGGCGACTGTGACGGTGATCGGCGCGGAGGTGACGATCAGGCCGCTGGAGTCGTAGACCTTCGTTGTCAGCGTATGGCTGCCGTCAAAAGAGGGCAGGGTGGGGTCCAGCGTGTTCCAGTTGAAGCTCCAAGGCGAGGCCAAAGAGGTCGCGTAGAGAGCGCCGTCCACGTAGAGCTCGACCTTGCTCACTGTGAGCCCGCTGGCCACCGTGTTCGTGGTGTTCACCGTCACCGTCCCGCTCACGCTGGCGTTGCTGATGGGAGCGGTGATCGTGGTGGTCGGCGAGGGATAGTTGTTGACCGTGATCGTCGAGCCGGCTGAGGTGGCGCTGTTGCCGGCGCTGTCAATCGCAGTAGCCGTGATGGTGTGGCTGCCGTTGGCCACGGTGGCCGAGTTCCAGGTCACACTCCAGGGCGCCTGGCCGGCCGTGCCCACCGAGCTGCCGTCCACGAAGAACTGGACCTTGCTCACGGCCCCAGGGCTGGAGGCTGCCGCCGACAGCATCACCGTGCTGCCCGAGACCGTGGCCCCGGGCGCCGGCGCTGAGACCGCCACCGTGGGCGGAGTGGCGTGACTGCTGTCGCTGTAAGTCGCCTGCAGCGTGGGCCTGTTACCAGGGACCAGGCTGTAATCGTCGCTGGCAAGGGAGCTGGAGTTTCCGCTGACGAGGCTCTCACTGTCAGCTTTGACGATGAAGCCCAGGTTCGGCGCCTGGCCGCTGGCCCACCTGGAGACGATCGTTGAGACGTCGAAGGAGTCCATCCTGGGAATGCAGCAGCCAGTCGACACGGGGCCGGACGCGGTCTGGGAGTCGAAGTCGCCACCCGGCACACTCCACTGGACGCCGCCCGTTCTCTCGTACCAGGTGGCCCCATCGCCAGTGCAGGTGGGGGTGCTTGCTAGACCCGTGCCCTCGTCCCAGCTTGCAGTTACCGGGTAGGCGTGCAAGGTCGGGCCGTAGCCGTAACCGTTCGCGTAGGTGGAGTAGTCCCAAAGATTGAGGTGCGCGTTGATGTTGCTGGCATTACTGGGCACCTGCTGCAGGTTGAATATGAGGAGCGAGCGGTAGATGTGCGTAGTGTCGGAGCCCACCATGAGATTCGGGTCTGCGCCATAGTTGGCGCAGTTGGTCGACGTCGTAGAGTAACCGATAAAGGTCGCCTTGCCGCTGCCCGGGCCTGGCTGCAGTGTCATTGATGACTGGCCGTCCGCTGGAAGGGTTACCTTCACTTCGTTCGACTTGCTGCTGTTAGCGACCACCGCGTAATAGAACGTGCCGTTTGGAGCGGCAGTCGTGTCCCGATAACTGGTCGCAGTGACGTCGGAAGTAGTGGTCAGCAATGTGGCCGACGATGGCGTAAAACCCTTGCTCTGGGAGCGGTGGACCTCGTACTTCTGGAAGGGGGCTCCCGAGGGTCCCGTGTACTGACTCCAGTTCAGCTCAGCCCCGTTGGCATGGAGAACCGCGGGTTGGTTCAGCGAGACGGAATCGCCGCCATACGTGACCACGAGTTGGGGCGTTTCCCCTGGATCAGAGAAGCTCGCTCCAGGTGGGGCTGGCCCTCCCGTGATGACGCCCTTGGTGTCGTTGCTCATAAAGAGGTATAGCCCGTAGTTGGGTTGGCTGCCCAAAACCCAACTGCTTACCGTGTTGCTGACGTCGAATGTCATCCATTGAGGAGGAGCACTCGCAGCAAGAGCCGTGAAGGTGGTCAATGCACTTGTGTTGAATTGCACCTGCGATGTGGTGCTCGAAGGCGACCATGCGGCTGTCATCAGATGTGCCTCGATCTGGGCCCCAGCATCACACCCATCAGTGGAGCAATGCTGATCCCAGAAGAGACGCAGGCTGGCGGTGCTGATCGACACCCCACCCGGGATTGCGCTGAGATCGAACTGTATTGCCGCTCGGAGCGCTTTAAATTTTTCCTGCTTCAAGCACTCTCCGCTAGCACCTCCACCAGTTGCAATTGATAGCCGGTCACCGGAATACTCAGTGCCGGGGGCAGCTGAGCAGTTGTTGTCGAATTGGGCTTCCATCACGTCGGGCTGGATGGTGAACGTCGGGTCGAGGTACACAGGAAACTTTCGCGAGGCGTTATGCAGCCAGGACTGATCCACACTCAGCGTCACCTCGAAGCCGTCCTTGCCCTCTTTCACACTCATCTGAGCGTGCGGCTGGCCGGGCTCCACGTTCCTGGTCCCCGAGTCGTAGGCGTAGGGAGCCTTGAGCCAGAAGGAGCCGGGGGCATGGCCGGGAATGACGAAGACCCAGCTGCCGTCGGGCTGCTCGGTGGCCGTCGTGCCCTCTGGGGCCTTGAGCAGGAACGTGAAGCTGGACGGCGCCTGGCCGTCCTTGAGCGTCAGAACCTCCTCCATGCCGTCGCCGAGCACGTTGTACGCGGCGTCCAGGTGAGGCAGGGCATCCTGGTAGCCGATCGTCGAGCCCTTGGTGGTCGCCTTCGCTTTGGAGGCGCCCTGAAGGGTCATGCTCACTGACTGGCCGTCGACCATCCAGCGCAGGTACTCGTCGCCGAGCTGGTCCTTGAAGAGGGTCTGCCAGCTGTTGGCCCGGTTCTGGTAGGCGTAGCCCTTCTCCTTGGCGGAGACCAGGGTGCTGTCGATCGGCTCCCAGCCGCCGTTGCGCGCGCGATAGTTGACTGGATGGCTCGAGATCGTGGTGGTGAAGGTGTGATCGGGGTTGTAGCGGGTGGTGGAGTAGCGTGTCCGGCGGTCGGCTTGCTCGCCGACCGTCAGCTTCTTGGGCTGCGTGGCCGCCGGCTCGCCTGACGAGGTAGGCAGCTTGACCGGCGCAGACTTGGGCCCACTGGCCTGGCTGGGTGGGGGGTGCGCAGCAGCCCACGCTCCGAAGGCGGTGGACGGCCCTTGCAGCAAGGGCGCCGCAAGGAGCCCACCGGCCAGCATCGCCGCCAGCAGCATTCGCCTCAGGTGTGCGCCTTTAGCTTTCACTCCACTCCCTCCCCGTCAAGTGCCTTGTCGACAGCGATCGTCAGTGTCGAGTCGTCCCCATGGGTACTCCAGGGGTGCTGAGCGTTGTAATTGACAGTGGAATACCGTGCCGCCGATGCGTCCGCCGATGTCGGATGGCTACACACCAACGCAGGCTTTCGTGACCTGCTCGTTCCCACCACCGCTCCTCTTTCCCAAGCAACCGTTGAGCGACTCGATATTAATGGCACGCTGTTGCGTTGTCTAGTAGCAAGTGACTACATTTTTTGTAGTCAAACGGCGACTCCTTTTGGGATCGCCTGGGGGGCCATTTTGGGCATTTGGGAGAGCCAGATGACTAAGCCATCTGGCTCTTGCTGCGGTCGTCATGAAAGACCGCCCGGTCGTATGGCCAGGTCCTTTCAAGAGATTTGGAGTGGGGGTTGAACACGTCGAGAGAGCATCTGAGAAGAGGTCGGGCTAGCGGGAGCCGTCGAGGCTCGGCGGGCGGGAAAGACATTCGAGTCCTGGTGGTCGACGATTACGCTTTTGTTCGCGCAGGCTTGCGCGCCATGCTGGAGTCCGAGAACGACATCCAGGTCATAGCGGAGACCGAAAGTGGCGGGACGACGACCATCACGTGGACGGGAGCACCGCCGGATGTCGCAGTGATGTCGGTGCTGGCGGCCCGCCGCAGCATCCAGGCGATCTCACAACTCCAAGCCAGGTGGCCAGGCACCCGAGTTCTCGTACTCATCCCCGCCGCGAACGAGGAGGCACTCTTCGGGAGCATCCGGGCCGGCGCTTCAGGCTGCGTCCCCGCGGACGTCTCAGCCAGTGAACTGGCTCATGCCGTGCGCTCGGCGGCAGCGGGCCAAAGCCTGACCGATCCGGCGATGATCGCTGCAGTCATCGAAGAGGTGCGGCGCCGCCGCCAAACAATTGAGGACAAGCTGGCGAGATTGTCACTCGACGAGCAGCGCGTGCTTGGACTGCTCGTCCAGGGCCAGACCAATCGCGAGATCGCACAACGGCTCGGCTTTTCGCTGGCCACTGTAAAGAAGCGGGTATCAACGATCCTTAGCAAGCTAGAGATGAGACGCCGCGCGGAAGCGGGTGCTTATCTTGCTCAGCAGCAACTCCCAAGCGACGGTTCAAATGGCACTTGACAGACCGCTCTGCCTGGTAACCCAGCAGGATCATGTATAGCGCCGACTTGGCGCGGATGAACTCGAACGGGTCGACATCCGTCGCGCCCCACGAGCGGAGGACGCGCGGGATGGCAGAGGTCCAGCCATCTCCGTGTCCTCGTGTGCGGTTTCGACGGCCACGCGACCAGCGGGCTTTGGGTCGCGAATATGCGGCATGCACCAGCACTAGCACCGATCCCTCTTCAACCCACTCGAGGTCGGTCCCGCAGCCACCCTTGGGCTGCAGGTGGTCCTCACCACGCCGGCGCCCGTGGCGGTCAGGGTAGCAGGGCGTGGCAGCATGATGGCAGACATGTGCCGCAACATCACCCCCCTCCGTGGACTCGAGCCGCCCGCCACGACCGAAGAGATCGAAGCCGCCGCCCGTCAGTACGTCCGCAAGGTCAGCGGCATCACCCGCCCCACGGGTTCGACCGACGAGGCATTCGAGCGCGCCGTCGACGCCATAGCCCGTGTCACCGCCGACGTACTGAACGACCTGCCGCCACGGCGACAGCCACCGAAGACGCTCCCTCCACTCCGCCGTCCGTCGGTGCGCGCTCGCCTCGCCTGACAGGACAGGAGCGATGGCTCGACCGGGCCGGCACCGGCGGTCGAACCGCCCAGGCATGAGGGCACCTGCATCATGCCAGGTGCTTTCCAACTTCACTCCCGGCAACTATGGGTTCATTGTCGCCACCGGACGTCCGTTCTCGTCAGGCATCCTCGCCGACCCTGGCTTCGATCTGGTTCACGCCGTCTTCTCTCGACCGCTGCCACTCGGCCAGGGCCTGGACCTGGCTCGGCGGCAAGTCGAGGCCGTCGGCCGACCCGCGACTGCGCTCGCTGCGTTCGAGCTTCGCATCCCAGAACCGCTCAGCCCGGACAGCTTTGAGGCCTTCAACGCGCCCTACGTCGAACGGATGTCGGTACTCGTCTTTAAGAGGGGGCCGAATGCGTGACGGCGCGCACCAACGTGGCGCCGACGATCGCGGGGATCACCGAGCCCTCCCTGTATGCATTCACCTATACGGTTCCCCGTGGTCTCCGGGCCGGCCCAGCCTTCAGACTGTCAGGCGCGACCGAGACGACGAACGAGGGATCCCCGGGCGACCGGATGCGGTCGATCCTCGAAGAGCTGGGCCGTCGCATGGTCGACCTGGGGGTCACCTGGGATGACGCGACCGCGATCAACGTGTGCGGCGCTGCGGGCTCGCCCATGGACGATGTTGTAGCCGAGTTCGGCACGGCAGCGCTCAACGGGCTCACGTGGTTCCTGTCGCTGCCGCCAATCCGCGACCTCCAGTTTGAGATCGACGTTCGCGGTGTAGGCACCGAGATCGTCCTCTGACGGAGTCGCAACTACCTCGTTGATGCCATCGCCTCAGTGGCCTCCTGACGGATCCTCGCGGCAGGTGGCCTTATCGGCGCGCGACCTTGCTCTACAAGATACGACTGCGACCCATCAGCCACCGAGGATGGCGGCCAAATCGTACGAGCATGGCTCCTTGAGCTGTTCGTAGGTACAGGACGCGGGATCCCGGTCGGTGCGCCAGCGCCTGAACTGCGCCACGTGCCTGAAGCGGCTTCCCTCCAGGTGGTCGTAGGCGACCTCGCACACGAGCTCGGGACGCAGAGGCACCCACGACATGTCCTTGCCTGCGTTCCAACGGTTTCCGACAGCCGGTAACCGAGAGGACTCGGTCCACTCCGCCCACTCCGCCCAGGGGTGACTGCTCGTGTCCTCCATCCGGTAAGGCCGGAGCTCGTTCAGCAGCTCTCTCCGCCGTTCGACACTGAATGACGCGGACACCCCAACGTGCTGCAGATGCCCCTTTCCATCGCGGAGGCCGAGCAGCAGCGATCCCACTACCCCGCCTGACCTGTGCCACCTGAATCCCGCCACGACACAGTCCGCTGTCCGTTCATGCTTGACCTTGAACATCAACCGCTTGTCGGGCACGTAGGGCAGGTCCGCCGGTTTGGCGACAAGCCCGTCGAGGCCGGCGCCTTCGAACTGATGGAACCATTGCTCGGCAATCGCAGGGTCGGTGGTGACAGGGGTGAGATGGATCGGCGGTCGCGCTCCAGCCAGCACACCCTGCAACCGCAACCGCCGCTCTTTGTACGGCACCTTGCGAAGGTCAGCGTCTTCGAGGGCGAGGAGATCGAAGGCAACGAACGTGGCCGGCATCTCGGATGCCAGCAGGTTGATGCGTGACACCGCCGGATGGATTCGCAGCTGTAGGGCCTCGAAGTCGAGCCGATCGCCCCTGCCAACCACGATCTCACCGTCCATAACACATTGCTCCGGGAGGTTCTCACGAGCGGCAGCCAGCAGCTCGGGGAAGTATCTGTTGAGCGGCCTGGAGTTGCGACTGCCCAGCTCGATCTCGTGTCCGTCACGGAACAAGAGACACCGGAATCCGTCCCACTTCGGTTCGTAGTACATCCCCTTGCGGCGGGGGATGCCTGAAACCGACCGCGCCAGCATCGGCAGGAACGGCGGATTGATCGGGAGGTTCATGCGGATATGGTGATGGCCGGAGGCTCGGGAATAGTGCCTTCAGCGTTCCGGCCTCTTTTTTCTAGGGACCCGCATCGGCAACTGAAGCCCGGACCCTGCACATCGTCCTCGTCACCCACACGCCTACCGTATACGGCCCCCACGACTGCTCGTGAAGCTGCCATCAAGCGTCTGACGGCCCGCCGTGATTTCGGCGTGCACGTTGTCACCTATCTGGCCTTCAACGCCGCGCTGGTATTGGTCTGGTACGTGACAGGCCACGGATACTTCTGGCCAGGCTGGATCTTGGTCCTCTGGGGCGCTGGGCTCCTGGTCCACGGCTGGAACGTGTGGGGCCGCCGGCCGATCTCGGAGGAGGAGATCCGCAGGGAGGTGGAGCGCCACGGCGGCAGCCACGCGTAGGCTCCCGTCTGGACTCAGCGGCGCCGCCCCGCTACGGCAAAGAGGCGGCGCCGCGGGGGCTCGGCTGTCTGGGCGGACCTACGACGTTGGCACTGAACAGTACGAGGCCCAGGTTCACGTTGATTGTCGCGGCAGAGCGCCTGGGTGAGCGCCGGCGGCGCGTGACCGCAATCGCGAGCCCGGCGGCTGCGGGTGTCACGCGGCCGCCTGCTCTTCAGCCGCCGACTTGCTGGGAGAGACCACCATGACAGGTCGATCGCAGTGATGGGCGAGCTCGTGGCTGACGCTGCCCAGCAGCAGCTCGGCGATGCCGCCCCGGCCTCGCCGGCCGACCACGACCAGATCCGCATCCTCGCGGTCCGCGACGTCTGCGATGACAAAGGGCCGGTGTCCCGGCGAATAGCGGGCCGAACGGCACTGCCAGATCAGGTCAGTGCGCTCCACGCTGAACTTGAATGGGCTCGAATTGGCGCCGCTTGACGTTGGTGGATTGGAGCAACCTGGCGGTCGAGAGTCGCGATGCGCCCATGCACATTGGGGGAGTCGCGATCCTTGACGGTGCTGGTCTCCAGCAGACAGCCGGGACGCTCGGCCTGCCGATGCTGTTGAGCCGGCTCGATCGACGTCTTTCCCGAGTGCCTGAGCTGCGTCAGCGGCTTTGGTACCCAGGGCTGTTTCGGGGCGGTCCTGTGTGGGTCGACGATCAGGACTTCTCGATTGGGCGCCACGTGCACGTGCGAGCGCTTCCCACCGGGGCGGATGAGTCCGAGCTGCTGGAGATTGCGGCCAGGCTCATGGAACCTCTCCTCGATCGTACGCATCCGCTGTGGGAGCTATGGTTCCTCACCGGCCTTGCGGGCTCGCGCGTTGCGATGCTGTTCAAGCTGCACCACGCAGTGGCCGATGGTCTGGCGGCAGTGGCACTGATCAGCACTCTGTTCGACTTCGAGCCTGGCGCCCCTGACCCGCCTTCTGCGCCGCTGCTGCCGGGACCGTGGCCCTCAGACAGCGAGCTCTTCGCAGACGCCTGGCGTCGTCGCTCGGCCTGGCTTCGAACTGTCCTCGGGCATCCGATTCGTAGCCTGCGTGGCCTTCGCTCGGTCCTCGTTGATGCCCGCGACGCTGTTCACGGCCCGCGGGCTCCCCATACCTCCTTCAACCAACCAGTGCGTGCAGGTCGCCAATACCGTGTGCTCAACCTGGAACTGGATACCGTCAGGGCGGTGGCTCACGGCCATGGCGGGAAGATTAACGACGCGATTCTGGCGATTGTCGCGTCCGCCATGCGCGAGCTGCTTATCGCGCGCGGGGAACCAGTTGAAGCTGTTTCACTTCAGGTCTCTGTGCCGGTTGGACAGCGGGCGGCGTCTGACCGCGAGCTGGGCAACGCCGCAGGCCTGATGCAGTTGCCCTTGGCGATCGGTGATGCTGACCCTGGACGCCTCCTCGACCTTGCGGTTGCGGCAACAAGGGAAGCCAAGAGGACCATGCACGCCAACCAGGCGACGGGCCTGATCGCGATGCTTGGGATCCTCGGCCTGGCGCAGCCCTTCATCGCGCGCCAGCATCTGGTCAATCTGTTCGTTTCGAACGTCCCCGGACCGTCCAGGCCGATCTATGTCCTGGGGTCGAGGGTCCTGGATGCATTCCCGTTCACTGTTCTCGCCGGCAATGTCCCAGTGTCATTTGTCGCCTTCTCGTACGTGGGGCGGCTCAACCTGGTGACGCAGGTCGATCCCGCTGCTGTCCCTGACGTAGACGTCATCGCCCGAGGAATGGCTCGGGCCTGGGCCCAGCTGCGCGCGGCCTGGCTGAGAACGAACGTTGCTTGAGACCCACGATGTCGAACGAGCTCCCGCCGATCCCTTTGCCTCACCGCGACCTTGTCGAGCGTCCTCTGGTCGCACGACTGACCACGTCGATGCCCGACGGTTACCCCCAGACCCACCCGGTCTGGTTTACCTGGGAAGAGCCGAGGCACACCTCGACCAGCTTGCCAGGCTGTACACGGGGAGGACCGCTATTTCGGCGGTGTGGTGCCGGCGGAACTGCGCGCCCGTGAGGTCCCGGTAAAGGGCAGGATCACCCCGCTCCGGATCCTGACCGATGTGCAGACCGTTCATCCGCCAGGACGTTATAGACCTGCCTCTCTCCACGGGCCGGCAGGACCACCTCTGCGCAGGTCGATCGACATACCGGCGTCCCATCGTGACCTCTTCGACTGCCACCTCGTTGCCACGCTGAGCACGCGGCTGCCTGGAGGGCAGCCCCAAACCCGGCCAGTCCGGTGTGACGTCGACCACGGCGCCGTCCTCGTAAACACGACCCCGGACCCCCGAGCTGGTCGCTATCTCGAGGCGGATCCCCGGGCATGCGTCTTGGTCATCGACCGGACGATAGCGCCCGCTGGATCGAAGCCCGCGGCGACATCGAGACGACCGATGGCGCCCGGCTCCAACTCCGCCCCCGCCGCGTCGTCTGCAATGCGATTCACGCCCCGAGGGCAGCTGCCGGCGGACCAGCCAGGGTCCCTGCCTATGAGGGCCCTTAGGCCCTCGCGCGCTGTCTGATTCAGGCGTTCACTGAATCTCAAAAGCATGGAGGAGGTCGTGTCGATGCAAACCGTTGTGAGGAAGCAACCGATCAAAGAAGCGGCTTCGGAGTTCCTGGCCAACAAGCGGATCGCAGTAACCGGCGTGTCGAGGAACCCGCAGGGTCACGGCAGCAACGTCGTGTACCAGCGTTTGCGGGTGCGCGGCTACGAGGTGTTCGCGGTCAACCCGAATGCTGACCTGGTGGAAGGCGACAAGTGCTATCCCGATCTAAGGTCGATCCCGGGCGGGGTCACCGCGGTTGTCATCGGCACCAAGCCAGAGACGGCGGAGGCCACGATGCGCGAATGCGCGGAGCTCGGGATCAAGCACGTGTGGATGCACCGCTCGGTGGGCGGGGGGAGCGTTTCCGCTGCCGCCACCGCCTACGGGCGGCAGCAGGGAATAGGCGTGATCCCCGGTGGCTGTCCGCTGATGTTCGAGCCGGTGTCGGACGGCGGCCATAAGGCCATGAAGTTCGTGTTCACACTCACGGGCGCAGTACCCAGGAGGGTTTGAGTCCAGACCAGGAGCAACGGAGCAAGGACCTCGACTCTACGGTGAGCATCCACGCCGTCCAGCGCTTCCCTTGGCGATGCGGCTGCGAGGGAGGGATGGTCGTTTCCGATCGACGCCCCGCCCAGCGGCAAGCGCGTCCTGATCGTCGCAGGACCGAGCGGCCTCTCAGCCGCGTACCACCTGGCGCGTCTCGGCCATTCCGTTGAAGTGCACGAAGCTGGGCCGTGCCGGGCGGCATGATGCACTTCGGTATCCCCGCCTATCGACTACCGCGTGAGGATCTGATGACCGAGATCCGGCGCATCAAGGACATGGGCGTGGAGATGGTCCTCCAATCACAAGGTCGAAGACGTCCTTGGGGAAAAGGACGCAGGAGGGCTCGACGCGGTCTTCATCGCGGTCCGCGCGCACATCAGCAAGCACGTCGAGATTCCGGCGCGGGACGCTGTCCGCGTGCTGGACGCGATCTCGATGCTGCACGACGTGCGAATGGGCGAGTCGCCGCGGCTGGGCCGCCGAGTCGTGATCTACGGTTGAGGCAACACCGCGATGGACGCCGCCCGCACGGCCAGGCGTCTGGGCGCAGACGAGGCCCTCATCATCTACCGGCGCGGCCGAGCGCACATGCCGGCACACGCCTTCGAGGCGGACGAGGCGCTGTCGGAAGGTGTGAAGATCAAGTGGCTGACCAGCATCAAAGAGGTCGTGGGGCCCGACCTGACGGTCGAGATGATGGAGCTCGACGCGGGGGGCCGCCCTCATCCAACCGGTCGGCTTGAGACCCTCCGCGCGGACGCCATCGTGCTCGCGCTGGGTCAAGAGACAGACACCGCCTTTCTCAGGCGCGTGCCAGGGATCGAGTTCAAGGCTGACGGCACCGTGATCGTCGGCCGGCAAGCGAGTCGCAGGTCGCGATGGGCGCCAACCTCCAGCAGACGCTGCAGGCGTTCCGGGAGGCGGAGGCCTACCCCGGAACTCATTGATCCTTGCCTACAGCCATTGCATCGCGCACGGCATTGACATGCAATACGGCCTCCGCCAGCAGAACCTCGCCGTCGCCAGCGGGTACTGGCCGCTGATGCGCTTCAACCCCGTGACGCGCAGGGTTGGCGAGAACCCCTTCCGGCTCGACTCGGCGCGCCCGACGAAGCCCTTCAAGGAGTACGCCTACAACGAGCTTCGTTATCAGGCGCTGACGACCACCCGTCCTGAAGAGGCGTCGCGGCTGGCCGACATGACCCAGGCGGCGGCGACGGAGAAGTACCGAGTCTATGAGCAGCTAGCGGGCCTCGACGGGGGTCGATTTCACCCGCCGGCCGACGATGTCGGGCAGCCTGACGAATCATGACGGTGTTCGAGATTGATAGGCGCAGGAATTTCGGATGGATCTGACGACGCGCTACATGGGCCTTCAGCTCAAGATCACGTCCATTAGCGCCCCGCCGAGCCAGCGTACTTGCACAACCGTCCCCTCATTCGGCAGTACCCGGGCTGGGCACCCGCGGGATACTGCTGCGCACGCCCACGACACCGTCGACGGCGCCGGCGATCTCTTCGATTTGACGCAGTGTTGGCTCGTCAGCCAGGTCGCCCTCGAGGATGACGACACCGCCTCCGACGGAGACCCGCACCAGGTCAGTCGGGACGCCGCCTGCGGTCAAGTCGGCCAGCACATCGCGCCGGATCTCGTCGTCGCTGCGCAGGAACACCTTCAACAGGTCGCCTCGGCTCACGATCCCGAACAGCCCGCCGGCGGCGTCGACCACCGGGAGACGCTGCACGGCATGGCGGTGCATGAGGCGAGCAGCCTCCGCGATCGAGTCCTCTGGGCGAACCGTGACTACATAGCGGCTCATCAACCCGGACGCGACCGTGCTCGTAGCCTTGGCGCGCTCCTCGCGCCGGCTCCAGGATCGGTCGTCCCTCCCAGCCGGGAGAGGGCGCTCCTCCCTCAGCAGCAGATCGGCCTCGGATACGACGCCGACCAGGCGACCCTCCACGTCGACGACCGGCAGGCCGGTGATCCCTCGATCACGCATAAGCGCGGCCAGCACTCGGAACCCGGTAGTCGGCGTGACTGTCACAACTGAGGTCGTCATGACGTCCCTGACAGCCGTCTTCATGTCCGCTCTCCTCGCGGGCCCGGCCACCACTCCCAGCGATCATGGGCTGGATCGCCCGCTGCCCGCACCGCCAGGACGCCCTCAACGCTCTCGACGTCAAGGAGCAGCTCCTCGAGAAGCCGGTCGACGACACGATTTCCCTCCAGCACGACGACCCCGTTTTCCACATGAATGGTGACCGCCTCGGCGCGAGCGCGCAGCCTGCGCGCCAGCAAGTCCTCGACGTCCTGCCGGATCTCCTCGTCCGGCCGCAGCAGCAGAGCCAGGAGGTCGGCCCGGTGCACGACGCCCGCCGGCCGGCCGTCGCGGTCGGCCACCAGGAGGTGCCGCACGTTTCGATCGCGCATCAGCCGACCGGCCTCGGTTGCCGGCAGTGCTGGATCAGCCGTGAGCACGGGCTCGGTCATCAGCTCGCGCGCCGTCAGCCCGGCCGCCTTGCGGCGCTCCGCGCGGCGGGCCGGGCTCTCCGGCTCCGCTGCCCGGCTCTCCAGCCACCGCTGCATGAGCTTGAGGAGGAGATCCTCCTCGGTGACCACGCCGACGAGCCTTCCCCGGGTGTCGACGATGGCCAGGCAGTCGGTGCTGCGATCTCGGGTCAGCCGCACCATCTCGCGGAACCACATATCCTGGGGCGCAACCGCAGGATGTCGCATGACGTCCCTTACAAGCGTCGGGCGGCTCAATGGACCTGCTCCGTCTCTCGGACGCGCCTGGCGAGCAGCACCGGCCGTCGCAGGCGGCTGACGACCTCGTGGCCCACGCTGCCCAGCAGGACTCCACCGATGCCGGTCGGTCGCCTTGAACCGAGGACGACCAGATCGGCCTCGAACCGTTCGGCAGCGGCTACGATCGCGGCGGCAACGCTGTGGTCAATCACGCTCCCGCCCCACGCCCTGACACCCTGTGCAGCCAGCTTCTCGACGGCTCGATCGACGATCGCGCGGGCCTGAGCTTCGGACTCCACGATCGCCGAGCCCTGAACGGCAATCATGTGCTGGACGTGCAGGACCAGTATCTCAGCGCCGGTCCGTGCCGCCACGACGGCCGCTTCTGCCAGCGCCTCCTCGCTCCCAAGGGAGTCATCGACGGCGACAACGACTTTTCGGGGTGGACGCAAAGCCGTGTGCGAGGCTCTAATGACGAGGACCGGAACGTCGAGGCCGGCGGCAATTCGGTGACTGACGCTGCCCAGGACAAGGCCGGCCACGCCGGAGCGCCCGCGCGACCCGACCACCAGCAGATCCGGTTGGATCCGCGCAGTCTCGGCAGCGACGACCTTCGCGATCTCGTCATCGGTCTTCACCGACTGGGTCTCTCCCTCCGCGTCCACATCCTGGGCGCGGAGGCGCTCGACAACAGCGTCGACCAGTCCATTACTCGGCTCGTTGCGGGAGGCCGGATCGATCCGGTGCACGTGCAGCACGCGGACCTTTGCGTGCCAGAAGCCGGCGTAGGCCGCTACCGCGCCGATTGCTGCGGGCAGTGCTTCATCGTCCTCGACCGCAAAGAGGATCGTTCGGTACATCTTTGTTCACCTCTAGCCACAGCATCGGCCGGGTGAGCTGCGAACCACAGGGCCGAAGGTCCTACAGAAAACGCGCCCTCCGGACTGCTCCCAAGCCTCTAAAGAGCCTGTTTGGGAACCTGTGTGCAGTAGGGAGTCGATTGGCATCGGCTGCCCAGGGATTGGTGCAAGGCTCCCGGCGCAAGCGCGGCCGTTGATCGTGGCGATGCCGCTCGTGGGGGGCCATCAGATCCAAGAGCAGCCTCAGGGTGGTCGTCTTGCCGGCGGCGTAGACATTCGCGCGTACCCGGTGGTGCAGCGGGACGGTGGCTGGCGTCCGTCCCGGGGTGGGCGCTTGTGGGTGCTTCGGGTAGTCCGGTCAAGGTTATCTTCTGCTGGAGGCTCGCGCTCCGGGACCGGGCTGGCCGCGCCCGGCACGGACTATTCCTTTCTCGTAGGCGAAGATGGCGATCTGAACGCGATCGCGCAGGCTCAGCCGGGCGAGAATGTGGGCGACATGGCTCTTTACGGTGGCCTCGCTGAGGCAGAGTCCGGCCGCGATCTCGGCGTTCGACAGGCCCTGGGCGACCAGGTGGACGACCTCGAGTTCGCGTTCGCTCAGGCGTGCGCCGGTGATAGCGGCGCCTGGGGCGGGGCCGCAGCAGAAGCCTTCGATGAGCCGCTGGGTGATCGCTGGGGCGAGCAGGGCGTGGCCGGCCGCCACCGTCCGGATGGCCTGGGCCAGCTGCTCGCGGCTGGCGTCTTTGAGCAGGAAGCCGCTGGCCCCAGCCTTCATCGCGTGGTACACGTACTCATCGAGGTCGAAGGTGGTGAGCATCAGGATCCGTGCCCGGCAGCCGTGCCGGACCAGCTGCGCGGTCGCCTGGATGCCGTCTGCCCTGGGCATCCGGACGTCCATGAGGACCACGTCCGGGTCCAGCCGCCGCACCTCGGTCACCGCCTGGATACCATCGCCGGCCTCCCCGGCCACGCGCAGGTCCGGTTCGGCCTCCAGCAGCATACGCAGGCCCTCGCGGACGAGATCCTGATCGTCGGTGATGAGGACGCTGATCATGGCGTCACGTTCACCAGTGCGGGCCTGTCGTGCAGCGGGAGCCTGGCACGCACGGCGAAACCGCCGCCAGGTTCTGGCCCGGCCCGGAGGTCACCGCCGAACGCCGCCACTCGCTCGCGCATCCCGGCCAGCCCGTGCCGGCCGCCGTGTGCTCCGGCGGCGGGGTTTCCGGTGCCATCGTCTGTCACCTCGATTGTCACGGCGTCGCCGGCGCAATTGACAGTCACCCTGGCACGGGCCGGGCCTGCGTGCTTGAGCACATTGGTGAGCGACTCCTGGACGATCCGGTAGGCAGTGACAGCCACTGCGGCGGGCAGAGCCGCATGATCACCGTCAACGGTCAGGTGCACCGGCAGGCCAGCCGAACAGATGCTGTCTGCCAGCGCGTCCAGCTCACCAAGGCCCGGCTGCGGAACCAGGGCGGCGCTCTCGTCCGGCCCGCGCAAGACGCTGAACAGCCGGCGCGTCTCAGCCAGTGCCTGCCGGCCGCTGTCTTCGATCTTCTCCAAGGCCGCCAGGCTGGGCTTCCCCGACGCGCGGCTTCCTGCGGCCATCAAGATCACCACGCTGAGATGATGCGCGACGATATCGTGCATCTCACGGGCGATACGGGCTCGCTCGGCGGCGACGGCCCGTTCGGCCTGATGGTCCAGTTCCGCGTTGCGCGCGGCCAGTAACGCGGACCGCTTGCGGGCGCGGACGGCTACACCGGTCAGCCACAGCGCCAGGATCTCGCCAGCGAAGATCATGTTGCGGGACGCTGATTCCACGATCACGTATCCGCCGAAGACATCCGGGCTACCTCCGGCCGCGTGACCAGCCACGATGCAGATCACCATACCGGTGGCCATGACCGGGAGCCCGGCAACGGCACGCAGCAGCGTACTGTGCGCCGCCAGTGAGTAACCGCCGGCGAGCAGCACCAGCGTCAGCCCAAGTGCCGCCGGCGCGTTCCCCGTGACTAGAGCTTGCAGCGATACCCCCGCCCACATGACCGTCCACATGAGCAGCGGGCGACGGCGGCGCACGGCCAGCGGCGCGCCGGTGAGCAGCGGCAGCACGACCAGCAGCCACAGCGGCCCCCGCACTGCCGGTCCCGCCGGTTCCACTGGCACCCACTCGGCGGCAGCGATCAGCCCGATGCCGGCAACGGCGAGGCTGACATCCAGGACCGTCCCAGGGCCAAGCAGCGCGGCACGGTGCGATACCCGCATGACCCTACCGTAGCCCGCGGACCCAGCCGGGGGCATCGTCCTCGAGGCGGATGCGATTCATCCTCGCGGACCAACAAGTTCGCTCCGCCGGCCGTAGACCTCCGGCCGGCCTGCGCTTACGGTTCCCGCATGACCGGGCAGACAAAGATGCTGGCGGCTGGCGCCGCCGTGCTACCCATGATCATCGCAGCCTGCGGGCCGCCCTCTGCTGCGCCGTCACACGCCGGAACCGCCTCACCGGGAGCGGCTGGCAGGACCGCCGACTGCGCTTCGGTGACGACCTGCTACACGCCCCAGCAGCTCCAGGTGGCCTACGGCGTCCGGCCGCTGCTCGAGCACGGGATCGACGGCCGCGGACAGACCGTGGTGATGCCGGAGGTCGCCCAGCAGCCGGAACCGGACGCCAGCGACATCCGCCAGGACATGGCGCGATTCGACAGCCTGTTCGGCCTGTCCCCCGCGCGGCTGCGGGTGGTGAACAGCCTCGCCGGCTCCGCCACACCCTGGCTGGCGGGCGGCGAGGAGGTGGAGGACACCGAGATGGTGCACGCGGTCGCCCCGGGCGCCGCCATCAGCATCGTCCTGGTCAAGCAATCGGCGGTGAACAGCCCCGCGGACTTCGCCACGGCGCTGACCGCGTTCCTGCGGCTCGGCGCGACCCAGGGCGGCGTGCTCTCGATCAGCGCCTCCGTCGGCGAGCACTACCTCACCCCCGCCGAGGTGGCCGGCATGGACGCGGCGCTGCAGGCGGACCGGGACCATCACGTCACGGTGGTGGCCGCCTCTGGTGACAAGGGCGCGGCCAGCGACCTGCATTTCGGGTCGACCACCCCGATCAAGGAGGTCAGCCTGCCGGCCTCCGACCCCCTGGTGCTGGCCGCAGGCGGCACCAGCCTGACCGCCGACCGGGCCACCGGCGCCTATATCGGCGAGACCGCGTGGAACACCCTTCCCGCGCCGCCCTCGCCCGACGACGGCTCCTCCGCCTCGGGCGGCGGGTTCAGCCACCTGTCCGCCCGGCCCGGCTACCAGGACGGGGTCCCTGGAGCCGAAGCTACCCGTGGGGTACCGGACGTCGCCGGTGACGCGGCCTTCGACACCGGCATGGCCGTCGCCTCCGGCGGTGGCTCCACCGGCCAGGCCATCGTACGCCCGGCCACCGGCACCAGCGCCGCGGCCCCCTTCTGGGCCGGGCTGGTAGCGCTGGCCGACCAGCTCGCGCACCGGCACCTCGGCTTCGTCAACCCGGCCATCTACCAGATCGCCCGCAGCTCGCAGTACCACCAGGCCTTCCACGACATCACCACGGGCAACAACACAGCCTCGTTCCCGCCCGTGACCACCACCGGCTACCAGGCAGCACCCGGCTGGGACCCGGTCACAGGATGGGGAAGCCCGGACGCTCAGGTACTCGTGCCCCTGCTTGCGCGCTACGCCAGCGGCTGACACCATCATGCGCCCGCTCCGGCCTACGTCACCCCCACGGGCAGCGCAGGGAGTGGGCGGTGATCGAGCCGCTGCTGCCCGACCCGGGCTGGATGGCAGGCCCGGGCGGTTGTCCGGGCAGCTACTGCCGCCGCGACATCGTCGACGGGATCCGCTACCTGGTGCATAACGGGTGCGTGTGGCGGGCGCTGCCCGCCGACCTGCCGCACTGGCGCACCGTATGGGGCTACGTGCACGACTGGCACGAGTCCGGCGTCACCGCGCGGATGCACGACCAGCTGCGCGAGCTGGCCGGCCGCCACCGGCAGCCCACCGCGGCGATCATCGATTCCCAGTCGGTCAAGGCCGCTGACGCCGTCGGCAAGGACAGCCGCGGGTACGACGCCGCCAAGAAGACCGAGGGCCGCAAGCGCCACCTGGCCGTGGACCGGATGGGCCTGATCTTGGCGATAGCGGTCACTGCCGCCTCGGTCCAAGACCGCGACGGCGCCCGCCCGCTGCTATGGAAGCTGGCCGCCGCCAGCCGGACCGTCACCTTGATCTGGGCCGACGGCGGCTACGCCGGAAAGCTGGTCACCTGGGCCACCAGCACGCTGCGCCGCGCCGTGCAGATCGTCAAGCGCCCCGATAACCTGCACACCTTCACGGCCCTGCCCCGCCGTTGGGTAGTGGAGCGGACCTTCGGCTGGATCATGAAGCACCGCGGCTGCGTCCGTGATTATGAGCGGCTCCCGGACCACCATGAGACCTACCTGTGCTGGTCGATGATCCAGGTGATGGCTGCGCGCCTCGCCTGCCACCAGGCACCGGCACCGCACACCCCGGCCCAGGCACTCGCACCGCCAGGCGCCACGGCCGTCAGAACCCGGCTACAAGCCGCATGAGGTTCCCAAACATGGTCTAAGACTGGACGGGTCAGCCGTGATGGCGGAAGCGCCGGCCCGTGATCTCGTCGGGCCGGATCGCGACCCAGCGGTCGCGCTGGCCAGGCGCCACTGGCTGAACCAACTGCCGGCGGGCCTCCACGGAGTCATGATCGAGGGCTTCGGTGATCTCGTAAGCGACGCCCTTGACCATGATGCTCCAGCCGACTCCGGTCGTCGAGTCATAGTCGTCGATCTCGAACGCGACGTGTGACATCGGAGCGTTTGCCAGCTTCGTCCCAGGGGCCGTACGGAACGCGACCACGCGGCCACTGAGCGCATAGTTCACGGGGAAGACCTGGGGCCGTCCATCCACGTTGAGCGCGACCCGGCCCAGACGACGGAGTCCCAGAAGGTACAGACACTCCTGCTCGTTTATCGGCTCCAACCCGGCTGGCTTGTCACTCGCGTCCATCGCTGATGTTCTAATCATGGGCCTCCCCCGGTCTCCATCGCTCCGTGCCGCTCCCGGCGAGCGATCCGCGCTATCGGCGCCACTCGGCTGCAGGCAGCCCACGGCGGCCATGGCGTGGCGGCTGGTGGGATGGCGCCCCATCAGGTCGGAACATCAGCCGGTCTTCGATGCCAACGACGCCCTCTATGCCCGAGCCTCGTCCGCGCCCGACCGAGCCTCCAGGTAGCGCCACGGGTCTGGGTCCTTCTTCGCGAGCAGGTCGTCCTCGGAAACGATCCCGACCAACCTGCCTTCGTCGCCAACGAGGTCCACCACGGGAAGTGCGCTGATGGCATACTCGCTCATCCGTCGCGCGAGCTCCTTGTAGCCGGTCGAAGGGCTGGCCGTGACAACCGCTCTGGTCATCACCTTGTCAACAGTCCAGCTCACCGCTATCAATCTCCCGACCTCAAAGTCGCAGGCACCGCCACCCAGGCCAAGGACCGATGGTCCCTACCCGGCTGGGCCACTTGCCCGTCTGGCCGCATACGGGCGGATGATCCCTTCATGAACCGGAATTACCCGTACCCGTTGCTGCTGATTGAGCAGCAGTCCCAGCCGGGGCACAGGTCTACATTCTCGCCGTGGCTGGAAAGTTCCTCGTGCTGTGGAGGCTCGACATCGGTCGGTTGAGTGAGGCGATGGCCCGAGCAGTGCTGCGCCAGCAGGATCACGCCAGGAGGTTCGTTGCCGACGGCAAGCTGATTCGCCGCTACCACCTGGTCGGCGGCCATGGCGGAGCCTGGATTTACGAGGTCGAGTCCAACGAGGAGCTGGATCGGCTCCTCGCTGCCTCACCCGTCTACAACTTCGCGAACTACGAGGTCTTCACCCTGGCGGAGATGGACGAGGTGCCGGTCATGGGGCCGACCGAACCCGGCTGACCACGCCCCCGTCCCCGGCTTCGCCGTACTCCCTCGACTTCGTCGGGGAGAGTCCTGTTAGTTTGCTCGGCGCCACTCGCCCCCCGGGGCCGACACCTCCTTCACGATGTCGCTGGTGGCAACGAGGCCCGGCGGGAACGACCCGGGGTCATCTGGGTCCACCACGACCAGCCGGTGGATTCGTTGCCCCAGCATCAGGTCCGCGGCCTGAGCCAGGGTGGCCTGGGCGGAGACCGTTATGGGCGGGTGCATCACCTCGGCGACCGTTGAGTCGACCGACTGATCGTCGTACAGGCACGGCAGCAGGTCCGAGCTGCTGAGGACCCCGACCATGCGCCCTTGACGATCGACCGCGACCAAGGATCGGCACCGCCTATCGGTCATCAGCCGCGCCGCAGCAGCGAGGGAAGCCGACTGCCGGCATGCCACCACGCCCCAGCTCATGACATCGCTAACCAGCCCCCGCCCAGCCGGAATGCCGCCAATCACTCGCACGATGTCGGAGATGGCGAGGACGCCGGCCAGCTCGCCGTCCTCCCGGACGAGCAGACGTGCCATGTGCAGCGTGCGGAGCCGCTCAGCCGCTGCGGCCAACGGCGCACCAGCCTCGATCTCTGCGATCGGGGCAGACATGAGCTCACCCGCTTTCATCTGTCGCATCACGGCCAGCCGTTCAGGGTCCTCGGCGCGCCATTCACCGGCCAGCAGGTCGGTGTCGGACAGGATCCCGACCTGGCGGCCCTGTTCGGCAACCACGACTGCGTGAATCCGGTGCATGCGAAGCAGGGCGGCGGCCTCCCCAATCGGGGTGTCCCGGCTGCAGGAGATGAGTCCAGGACGCATGGCCTCCCACACGGGCATTCGACTCCAGGGTGCGACCACTGCTGTCAACCTCCTACTCACGCTCGTCCGCAGAGAAGCGCAGCGCCAGGGGTGTCAGCTCCGGCCGGATATGGGAATCGTCCAACCGCCATGTCAGCCGATCGTCGACGCCCACAACACCCTCGACCCCCTTGACGAGCCGGGTCAGGATCCGGGCCAGACTTCGAGTCTCCACCTCTCCCTCCAGCCGCACCACCCCGTCAACGACGCCCACCTGAACCTGGTCTGGGTCGATCACCAGTGTTCCAAGGATCACGTCCTCGCGCACCTCCCGTGCGATGGAGTCGTCGCTGCGGATGAAGGCCTGCAGCAGGTCTGCACGGCTGACGATCCCGACCAGCCGGCCTTGATCATCGACCACCGGCAGTCGCTTCACATGGTGCCTGTGCATGAGCCGGGCGGCTTCAGTCAGGGTCGTGGTGACCTGCACCGTCAACGCCGGCGAGGACATGAGGGCGGCGACGTTGCGAGCAAGGGCCTTCGCCGCGTCGCCATGGGGGTCGAGCAGAGGCCCACCTGGTCTGGGGGCCAGCCGTTCCTCTTTGAGGAGCAGGTCTGCCTTTGAGACTATCCCGATCACACCATGGTCGGCGTCGATTACGGGGACGGCGCTCACACGCCGTGCGCGCAGGAGCTCTGCCACCTCCTTGTAGGGTGCGGCCGGTCCGACCGTCACCACATCTAGCGTCATGACCGACGCTACATTCCAGCTCACTGGGAGGTTACCTCCTGTTCCCGGCCCCGAGACCTGGCCGCCACACGAAACCAGAGATCCCGGGGGTGAGACGGCAGCTTTTGTCGTCCCCAGGTCATACGTGATGGCCGATTTGACGGTTACCACTCCCGGCAGCCGGCGCGTCGGCATGGTGATGAGGTCGGCGTCGCTTTTTCGCGGGATCGCCAGCTGCGTGACGCCGGTGTCCGGAGCCGCCGAGTGCACCGGTGCGGACATCACCTGCCGAACGGTAGAGCCCTCACGCACCCCGGATGTGTGCGACCAGCCCATCACGCCTTGCTGCTCCATACTCCAGCTCGGTCTCGCTTCCTCTCGTCGTCGTACCGGTACCGAATGTGGCTCTCCACTGCCACCACGCCCGGGACCCCAGCGCTGAGCCGAGTCAGGATGTGGGCATCGCTCTTCCGATCCACCTCTCCGGTCGCCGACACGAGCCCGTCGGCCACGCTGATCACCAGCTTCGGGGCATCCAGGAGCAAGATCCGTTGCATCACGTCATTGACGATTTCGCGGCGGATCTCATCGTCAGAGCGCAAAAAGACCCGCAACACGTCGCTGCGGCTGATCAGACCCACGAGCCTGCCTTCGCCGTCTACAACCGGCAATCGCTTAATGCCCCGATCGTGCATGAGCTTGGCGGCGTTCCGGATGCTCTCTTCTGATCCAATCGTCACTGCTGGCGAACTCATCAACTCTCTGGCGGTAGTGCCACTGGCCTTTTCCCGCTCCTGGCGCCGCCGGGGTGACTCGAACACGTGATGTTCTTGGAGGTCCACCTCGTCTTCCTTGAGAAGCAGGTCAGCTTCCGAGACGACCCCGATCACGCGCCGCTGGGCGTCAACGACGGGCAAGGCGCTGATACGGTGCTGTTCGATCAGCTGGACCATCTGCTTGAAGCCTGCCGTCTCATCGACCGACAGAACCTCGGTCGTCATCAGATCAGCCACCGTTGTCTTCACTGGAGTCCTCCTCTCACCGCTTCATCAGCCCTGGCGTGCCATGCTATGGGCTGATCGTCCGCCAACCTGCACCTTCCGGACACGGCCGAAGGTCCCGTCGCGGGACGGACCTCACCCGCGAGAACCGGGCCAGCCGGCGGTCCACCCTGAAGCCGCCAACCATGGATGCTGAAGGTGACACCCCAAACCGGGGTGTCGGAGGTGAAAAGGAGCATGCGAGTAGACGAGCTGATGCAGCCGGTGGTGTGGGACACATTTCCAGAAGAGTCGCTGGCAGACGCAGCCGCGCGGATGCGCGACCATGGCGTAGGCTCACTCGCCGTGATCGATGACGACGCCCTGGTAGGCATCCTGACCGAGCGGGACGTGTTGCGAGCGGTGGCTGAGAACAGGCCGCCCAACGTCACTCCGGTCTCCGCGTTGATGACCCAGCTCCCCGTCGTCACCAGCCCCGGAACGGACACGACCACGGCAGCCCGTCTGATGGTCGAGCATGACATACGCCACCTGCCGGTGGTCGCCGATCAGAAGGTGGTTGGGATGATCTCAGCGCGCGACCTGCTGGTGCTCGAAACCTCAGCCTGAGGCCCCCCGCAAGAGGCGACGAACGTCACGACGCCCAGCTCCCATTCGGTGCGCCGGAAGCCCAGCTCGAGCAGGAGGTGCATCATCCGCTGGTTGTCGTAGTGCACTCGCGCTAGGACCTCGACACGCCGAGCAGCTGCGATGCCGAGGATGAGCTGGAGGAGCGCCCTCCCCAGGCCGGCGCCCTGGAAGTCATCGGCCACGGCGATCGCCACCTCCAGGCTGCCTGGCCGCTCAGGGAATGGAACCAGCCGACAGTCGGCGACGATCCGCTTGCGCTCCCCTTTACCGGCGACGGCAACCAGGGCGAACCTGTCGCGGAAGTCGACGGTTGCCCAGCGGGCTGCCTCCTCAGCCGACAGCGGGGGCATCCAGCCGAGGTAGCGGAGCCGCCGGCTGGTCTCGGAGAGGCCGGCATCGAACTGCCTGAGGAGCTCGGCGTCTGCGGCGCCGATGGCACGGATCCGCACGCACCTGCCGTCGCGGAGCTGCAGCCGAGCGTGGATGAGCCATGGCCGGCTTGCTGACATCCGGCGGATACCAGCGCTCGGCGCGGCGTGCTCCAGGGCGCCTATCAGGGCCGTCCCGCTCGACCCCATCTCAGGGCAGCTCCAATCGCACGCCGAGGGCGCGCGACAGGTGGTCGAGGTCGCGCTTCAAGAATTCCCATACCCGCTCCTGTGCTTCGCTGCCAGGCACCGTCGGGGCCGGATCGACCAGGTCAGACGCCAGTTCAGGCTGCTCTACCATCTCGGCAAACAGCAGCGTCCAGGCTCTGGGCACCACCTCCTGGACGGCGTACCCGCCACCTCCCAGAGCGACCCAGCGTCCCCCGCAGAGCTCGTGTGCCAGCTCGTGGAAACGCCCGCCGATTCGCGGCCAGATTGCAGTGGAGCACTGTAGGTGAGTGAGGGGGTCGAGGAGGTGCGTGTCACAGCCGTCCTGGGTGACGAGCACTGTGGGCCGAAACTCTCTCAGCAGCGGCGGTACCACCGCCTCGAAGGCTGCCAGCCACGGCTCATCCCATATGTAGGGCTGCAGCGGCAGGTTCGCCGACGACCCCCTCCCGCGGCCCACACCCGCCTCGTCCGGAAAGCCGGTGCCGGGAAACAGGTAGCGCCCACTCTCGTGCAGGCTGATCGTCAGCACCTCCGGGTCATGGACGAAGATTGCCTCTGTACCGTCCCCGTGATGGGCGTCGACATCAACGCAGGCAACCCGGTGCCCATGTTCCCGCAGCCAGGCTGCCACCACCGCGACGTCGTTGTACACGCAGAAGCCGGAGGCTCGATTCCAGGTGGCGTGGTGGAGACCGCCAGCTGGGTTGAACGCATGGACCGCTGCGCCACTGTGGACCGATTCAGCCGCCAGCAGGCTCCCGCCGGCCACGGTTGCAGCAGCCTCGTGCATGCCGTCAACGATCGGATTGTCCTCACTGCCGAACCCAGCCTCGCGGATCGGAGAGCGTTCGATTCCGGCCCGCATGAACGGGTCGCTCAGCATCCGTACCACGTCGATGTAGCCGCGAGAGTGACAGAGGGCCAGTTCGGTTTCGCTGGCCTGGCGCGGCTCGCTCAGCTCCGCGCCGGCCGTCAAGCCTCGCCGGCGGATGAGATCGACGGCAAGCCGAACGCGGTCTGGCTGCAGGGGATGCTCAGGGCCAAGTTGGTAACTCATGAAAGCCTCTCCCCAGACCAGTCGAACAGGTCCTGCCATTGCCCCAGGTTGCCAGCTCCAGGAGCTTGAGAGACGGGTCGAAGGCCCCGGCAATCGCGGACCGTGTGACCCTGGGTAAAGCCGCCTGATCGGGGGACGCTGTGCACGTCATCGAGATTGACTTGCCCGACGCCCGCGCTGACGCCGAAGTCATGGTGGAGAATGCTGTCGAGCTGCTGCAAGCGCGCGGACTCATCGGCAAGGGACTTGTGGAGCTGATGGCAGCCGGCACGGTGGCCGGACGGCTCGCCCAGGTGGCGCGCGCATCGGACGCTGAGGAAGTAGTGATGGGGTCACGCGGCCTGGGGCGCCTGGAGGGCCTGTTTGGTCGCAGCGTCCACGCCCTTCTCGCAGACCTCGGACTGCCCGCGCTGATCGTTCCCGCCAACGCGGTAGTGCCATCTGATGGCTTCAGCCGCGTTCTGGCTGCTGTCCGCGGCGAGGACGAGCTCCAGGCCGCAGCCGCGGCCATCCATCTGCTACGGCCTCCGGTCGAAGTGATGGCTGTCCACGTGCCGCGGCTGGTCGCGGCACACTCCCGATCAGGGGGCCCGGGCAGCTCGCCCGGGCCCCCAACGAAAGGACTAGGAACGTGGATCAGACCTTGGCTGGAACCGCGGTCTTGACCGGGATCTTCTTCGGCTTCACCTCTGGCGCCGGCTTCGGTGCGCCGGGGAGAACGATCTCGAGCACGCCATTGACGTACTGCGCGGTGACCTTGTCTGGTGGCGTGCCCTCCGGCAGCGGGACGTGGCGCTCGAACGTGCGCTTGAAGGTCTCGGAGCGGTAGTACTGCTCCTCCTTGACCTCGGAGGTCTCCTTCCGCTCGCCGTGGGATGGTGAGCTCGCCGCTGTCCGCCGTCACCGTCAGGTCCTTGGCCGGGTCGAGCCTGATGACGATGTCACCGTTCTTGGCGACCACGTCCATCGCCGGCGCGAACGGCCGGGCCGGCAGCATACCCATCCGGCTCCTGCCCGGCGTCCAGAGGCCGAAGCTCCTGAACATCGCTTCCATGCGATTCTCCAGCGACGCCATTTGATCCCAGAACGCACTGTCCATGCTGATAGCACCTCCTGGTTCTCAGCGTATGGGCGGCCGACCACCGCCGGCAGGGCCGCCGGTCCCGGGCTCCGACGGCTGGATGGCACCGCCAACCCGGGGTTCGCAGACGGCGGCCATGGTGACCACCAGCGACGCCTCGGCGTCGCCGGAAGTGTCCACCACGACCGCCTCTGGCCAGTCGTGGAAGTCGGCCGCCATGGCCGCGATCGTGCCTACGGTCGCATCGGAGAGATCGCCGCTCCCCGACCGACGCGAGGCGAGCCGGGCCGCTGCGACCTCCATCGGAGCCTCGCACCTTACCTCGAGCAGGTCGCTGGCCGTCTCGTCGGCCACCCTTCGTGCCAGCTCTCTCCAGGCGTCGTGCCGTTACGAGGCGTCGAGAATCACCGGCTCGCCGAGCTCAAGCGGTTTCCGGACGCGGGCGAGCATCTCTCGATACGTCGCCGCGACGCTTTCGTCGCTGTAAGCGCCGGCCTGGTAGGGTGCCGGTCCCATCTTGCGCCCCAGGTCGCGCCGCACCTCGTCCGAGCGCAGCAGGCTCCAGCCGGTGGCGTCGGCGAGCGCGGTCCCGAGGGTCGTCTTCCCGGTGCCCGGCAGGCCACCGACCAGGACCATGCGGACCCGGCCCCGTTCGAGGTGCCGGACGGCAAGCGGCGGCAGCATGGCCGCCTCGTTGGCGGCGTTTGGATCACCCTGCGCGTGGCGGAGACAGGCAACCTTGGCCCGGACATGAGCGCGGTAGCCGACGTAGTGCTCCACCAGCGTTGAGGGATGGGCGCGGCCCGAAAACTCGCGATACCAGTCCAGAAACCGCGCGGCCAGGGCCGGCTCCCCCAGACGCTCGAGGTCCATCGCCAAAAAGGCGACGTCGGCTAACACATCGCCGTGCCGGAAGTAGTCGTTGAACTCGATGCAGTCGAGGACGCGGGGCCCCGTCGTCGAGCAGGAAGATATCCTCCGGCAGCAGGTCGCCGTGGCCGTCCCGCACCATCCCGGACGCCATGCGGTGGTCGAACAGGGACCGGCGGCCCTCCACACCGCCGGGCCAGGCACTCGGCGGCGAACGCGGTCTGGTGGTCCAGCACGGAGCCAACGAAGGAAGCCATCTGCTCGAAGTTGTCCTCCCAGTTCTGCCGCACGGCATCCACTGAACCCGCGGCGGCGATCTCATGCGACGTGGCCGCTCGTTCGTGGAAGCTCGCCATCAACCGCGCCACCTGCCGCACACCGTCGGACACGTCGGCGCCGGCGCGCACGAGCGCCGCCAACCGCCGGCTGGCCGCCATGCGCCGCATGACCACCAGGTGGTCGCACGGGCGGCCATCCGGCCCCTTGACCTCCGCCACTCCCAGGTACACGTCTGGCGCCAGCCTGCGGTTCAGTTCCACCTCGCGCCGGCAAGCCTCCTGGCGCGCGTGGCGCGTGGAGAAATCCAGGAAGCCCATGGAGACCGGCTTCTTGAGCTTGTAGGCGTAGTCTCCGAGGAACACGACCACTGACACGTGGGTCTCGGCTACCGCGGCCCGCCTTTCGTCACCGGTCATTGCCGCACTTCCTGCCCCGTGCGGACGGGTCCGACTTCAGGTTCGAACAATGACAGGTACGACTCGTCCTCCTGCGCGAAGTGCAGGCGCAAGACCGCGTACAGGCCGTACAGCACCCGCCGCAGGTCACGCAGGTCCGCGAGCGTCGGCCCATCCTCGGGCAGCTCCTCGATGAGGCGCGAAAGCATGCCTGCCAGCCGCCGGATCTCCACATGAGCACGGCTCATGGGACCAGTCGGGTCAGCACCGCCGACGAGTTTGGCAACCACCGGGTAGAGGTCCCGGTCATCGGCGATCTCGTGCGGGAGAAGCTGCTCCGCGAGAAGACGCCGCAGCTCGTCCAGCTCAACTCGCGCCTCAGCGGCCGGAAGATCTTCCAGCCGATCGGCGACCTGGCGCACGCGATCGATCACTGGCAGTAGTGCGCTGTGTTCGTCGCTCGTCCCGGAGGGCAGACCTGCGGGCGACCTCCGCCCTCCGCCCGCCGCACCGGTGAGCGCCCGCAGGGCATTCAGGATGACCAGAACGTCGATGCCCTCCTGCAGGACGGCGCCAGCCACGGGCGGCAAGAACCCTGCGGCCGCCACCCCCATGGCCCCGATGGAAAGGGACATTCCGACCAGCACACTCTGCACGGCGACGGCGCGGGCATGGCGAGCTATGCCGAGGCCCTCAGCAAGCCTATCGAGCCGGTCTACAGTAATCACAACGTCGGCAGCCTCCGACGAGGCAGTAGCGCCTCTGGCCCCCATCGCGACGCCGACGTCAGCCGCAGCCAGCGCCGGCGCATCGTTGACGCCGTCGCCGACCATCACGGTCACACCGTGCGCGCGCTCATGCCGGACCGCGTCGACCTTCTCCGCGGGCGTCTGCTCGGACAGCACTGCGTCGGCGCCGACCGCGGCTCCTATCAGCGCCCCAACGTCCGCGTGGTCGCCGGTTACGACCACGACCCGACGCACGCCGGCGAGGCGCAGGGCCCTGACCGCGCGGGGGGCGTCGCCACGCAGCGGGTCCTCCAGGACCAGGGCGCCCACCAGCTCGCCGTCCACCCCCACGAACACGTTGGACGTGCCTTCGATTGCCGTGCGCCGGCGCACTGCGGCAGCGGCGCCGGACAGTGTGCCGCCGCCGGCCCACTCGGCGCGGCCCAGCGCGACCCGATGGCCATCCACGGCACCTCTGATGCCCGCACCGGGTCGCTCGTTTACCGTGTCGGGCAGGCTCAGCGTCAGATCGCGTGCCGCCGCGGCGGCAACGATGGCCGGCGCGAAGACGTGCGGCGACACCTGGTCGAGCGAGGCGGCGAGGCGGAGAACCTCATCCGCGGACCAGCCACCGAAGACCTCGACGTCTGAAACTCGCGGCGCGCCCGCCGTCAGTGTGCCGGTCTTGTCGAGCAGCACGATACGTGCCCGAGCCAGTGTCTCCAGGGCACCGCCGTTCTTGACGATCAGGCCTCGTCGCGCCTCGCGAGAGATTCCGGCGACGATGGCGACCGGTGCCGCGAGGATCAGTGGGCACGGGGTCGCGACCACCAGGACTGCGAGAGCGCGCACCGCGTCGCCGGACAGGATCCAGGCGCCGGCGGCCACCGCCAAAGTCAAAGGCAAGAAGAGCAGCGCGTACCGATCGGCCAACCGAACGAACGGCGCCTTCCCAGCCTGCGCCTCGGTGACGAGGCGGACGATTCCCGCATACGTGCTTTCAGCTGCACCGGCTACGGCGCGCAGGTCGAACGGGCCGCCGGCGTTGACGACACCGCTGCGGATCAAGGTGCCGGCGCCGTGCTCGACCGGGCGGGCCTCGCCAGTCAGGACCGACTCATCCAGAACCGCGGGCGTCATCGCGAGGCCGTCCACGGCGACCACCTCACCGGGTCCGACGAGTATCAGGTCTCCTCGCCGGACCTGCTCGATGGGCACCGATTCCAGGTGGTCCCCGAGGTGCCGGCGGACAGCGCGTGGCGCACGAGCCAGCAGCGCCGACAGCTCGCGCCGGGCGCGGGTGTCCGCGTACGCCTCGAGCGCGAGCCCGCCCGACAGCATCAAAGCCACAACCGCCCCAGCCAGGGCCTGGCCGAGCACGAGTGCCGCTGACATTGCCAGGAGCGCGATCAGGTCGACGCCGAGTTTATGGCGCAGCAGGTCGTGGGCGATCGCAACTGCGAGGGGAACCAGCGCCAGCGCAGTGACCAGCGCCCAGGCCAGGTTCGCGAGCGCGTGGTCGCCTGACAGCCAGGCGGCTGCGCCGGCGACGATCCCAGCCGTCGTAGCCACCGCGACAACTCGCGGGTTGCCCGCGGTCCTCTCATAGGCGCCGCGCGCTCCCGCCAGCAGCCGCCCTCCGGCTGCCATCATGACTACCCCCGTTCGACGAGACGCACGCCCAGGACGCCGGGCACGGACCGGGCCAGGATTTCCGCCAGGCGCAGAGTTTGCCGGTCACCGTCGCCGATCAGCTCCACGACGCCGTCCCGCACTCGGACGTTCAGACTCGTGAGGCGCAGCCCCTCCTCCGTCAGTGCGCTCTTGACGCCAGCCTCGACCTCTGCGTCGGTTCTGGCGATCACCTTGATGAGGTCGTGGCGGCTGACGATCCCGACCACTCGCCCACCCCGCATCACCGGGAAGCGTTTGACGTTGGCTTCCAGCATGCGCTGCGCCACAACGCCGAGGTCGGTGTCCTCCTCGACTGTGTACACCTCGGACGTCATCACCTCATCGACCCGGCGCGGCAAGGGCTCGGTCCGGGCGGGAAGCGGCCGCTCCTGCGATCGAGGATCGGGCGTGGTCTCCAGTGGCAGCAAGTCGGCTTCGGACACGAGCCCGACCAGGCTGCCGTTGGCCTCCACCACGGGAAGCGCGCTGATCCGGTGCCTGACCAGCAGCGCGGCCGCGTCCTTGCAGTGCGTCTCAGGCGTCACCGTGACGACTGGTGACGTCATCGCGTCCTTGGCTCTCATGGGGCCAGCGTATGCGCCGTCATCCGTCGAGGCAGCGGCCGAAGGTCCCGCGGTCGAGGGGCCGTGAGGCCATGGCGACCGGCTGCAGCGGTCCCGGCAGGTCCCGCCCGAAGACAATCGTTCGGCCCTGGCTGCGCCCCGGAGCTGCTCCTAGCGTGGCATCAGCCCTACTGGTGGGCAAGCAAGGCGCCTGCTCGGCGGCGCAGGAGGCAGGGAAGTGTTCGAGAAGGTGTTGCTCGCGGTGGACGGGTCGACGTACTCAGCCAAGGCTGTGCCCGTGGCCGCGGACATCGCGAAGAAGTCGAATGGCGAGGTCTTGGTTTTCCACGCCCGCGAGTACGTGGTCGGCAGAGGTGGCAGCTATCAGCTGGAGGATCTGCCCGACGCTGAAGGGCTCGTCGAAAAGGTCAAGGCGGAGGTGGCCGCGACCGGGGTCAAGGTGTCCGGGCGCGTGGAGCCCACGCTGGCTGGACGGACCGCCAAGGCGATCCTCCACGCTGCCGAGGGCGAGGAAGCCGATGCAATCGTGATGGGCTCCCGCGGACTCTCCGACCTTGGTGGTCTGCTGCTCGGAAGCGTGACCCACAAGGTGATCCAGCTCAGTCACTGCACGGTGGTCGTCGCCCGCTAATGCGGGCGCCGACCGCAGGCTCAGACTGGACCCTGACGTCCAGCGCCGGGGGAGCGCTGGCGTGGCCGGCGGGAGGCGTGGGGAGAGGAGCTCCGGAGCCCCGATACTGCACTATCGGACAACCTCGAGGCCTCCGGGCCCCCGATATCGCAGCATCGGGATGGGCGGCGACCCCTCAAGTCACCGACACTCCGTTATTCGCCCATACCGCCGAATGGCCCAGGGCAGCACTCCGAGTCGACGTCCGGGGGAGGCTCGCTCTGCCAGCCCCCTTTTCCCACGGTGCCGGGCACCGTCTCGGGCCTGCCACCATCACGCGCCACAAGCTGCGGCGCTGGCATCTGCTGCGGGTTGGCGGTCACCTGCAGGAGACGCGCCGGCGACTCGTCGCCGATGGTGACCCAGAGGCGTTCCGAGAGCTTGACAGCCGCGACAGGCTGATGCTTGGGATCGTCGCCGCGAATCAGCGTATGCCTTCATGTCACACTGCACGCTAGCCAGCCCATCCAGGGTCCGGCAGGGCTGTCTGGCCGTCCCCACCGTGGCCAGACGGCCCTGGAGCACATCGAGTGGTCAAGGCATCGTTCAGGCCAATGACTTACAGGAGGGAAGCGGAGTGGACAACCCAGCTGGATACCTGCATCTCGGGTTCATCGTGATCTCGTGGCCAAACCTGGCCCTCATCGGGTCGATGGTCGCGCTCTTCGTGATCGCGCTGATGGCGCCGTTCCCACGAAGGAGGAGTGGCAATGAGTGACAGGATCGCGCCAGACGTCGACGCCGGAGGCTGGACTGGCGCTCTCCGGCGCCGCCTCGCGGCGGGACTGCCGATCGAGCGGTTGCTGCCCGACCGGCAGCCGGTCTACGTCGGTTCGTGGGTCTACGTGTTCGGCGTGATCACGATCGCGGCGCTGGTCTGGGTGATCTTGAGCGGCGTCGTGCTCGCCTTCTTCGGCCCCCAGTGGTGGCACACCACCTCGGCCGGGCGCTTCTTCAACAGCCTGCACTTCTGGAGCGTCCAGCTCTTCTTCGTCTTCATGGTGTTGCACCTGTGGGGCCAGTTCTTCATGGCGAGCTGGCGTAACGGCCGCGCACCCACCTGGATGATCGGGGCCGTGGTATTCCTGGTCAGCATTCTGGCCGCCTTCACCGGCTACCTGGCGCAGCAGAACCTCGATTCCCAGTGGATCGCGGCCAATGCCAAGGACGCCGTCAACGCGAGTGGCACCGGCGGCTTCTTCAACGTCCTCAACTTCGGCCAGATGTACGGGCTGCACGTGATGCTCGTGCCCGTCGCGATCACCGTCCTGGTGGTGGTCCACATCGTCCAGGTCCGGATGCGCGGCGTGGTGGCGCCGATCGGTGCACAAGGGGAGGGATCGAAATGAGCACCCGGATCGACCGCGCCAACGGGGTTCGCACGGCGCCGTACGACCTGGTCAAGGAGCTCGCCATCGCGCTGGCGGGGACGCTGGCGCTGATCCTCATTCTGGCTGCTGTCCTGTCCTCACCGGACGTGCCTTCCGTCACCATCCAAAGCTGGGCCCA
>Ga0070699_100000428_pt1 | contig 40477 bp, 61 predicted proteins | sample KBSK1503metaG_FD_65473 | JGI IMG/M metagenome (GOLD analysis project Ga0070699, IMG submission 65473) | Corn, switchgrass and miscanthus rhizosphere microbial communities from Kellogg Biological Station, Michigan, USA - KBS K1-50-3 metaG | ecosystem: Host-associated > Plants > Roots >... | reverse complement strand
CTCTCGAACGAGCGCATCTCGCCACAACGGGTCGCGATCCGCATGTCGACTGGCCGGCAGTCGAGCATCTCGTGGACGCCGCCATTCGTCGCGGCGATATCACCACTTCACGAGGTGCTGAAATCCTCGGCATCACGCTTCGCACATGGCGTGAGCGGGCGCTTGAAATCCGCAAGGAAGGAAATCCGCTCGCCGCCTCAGAGCCAGTCGCCGCCGAAGAGACGGTCGAGGTACGAGACGCTCGCCGGTACTGGCGGCTGCGCGTTCTCGGAGCCGCACCATACGGCACCAAGCATCTCGATGACGGGACGGTCATCCGGTTTACCACGCTCGACTCGTTCGTTGACGAGGACATCGCGCGCAATCCGTCACGCGGTGAGGCTGAACTCAGATGACCGAGGAACAGCGCAGCGTGACCGTCGAGACGCCAGTTCTTCGGACGACCGCCGGAACACGAATCGTTGACAACTGGCCGTAATCGTCATCGATCGGGTTCGCGTTGGGCCACGCGCAGGGACTCCAGGCTCGCCGTTTAGGTATTGCGTTCCGCTCCCGGACACCGCATCATGCCCGAGCGTGAGGACGCCCACCGTTACCTGTGATGGATGACTCACGATCTCGATCCGATCACGGGGCCGGACCCGGCGACCCTGACACCCGCCCTCCTAGCCGAACGACTCGCCTCCGAACGCGCCCTCCGCGAACGGGAGTACGTCGCGATGCGGGAGTCGCTCGAAGCGCTCAAGGCGCTATTCGATCAGCAGGCGGTGAGCGACCGGCGAGCGCTGGAGCTACAAGCCCAGGAATACGAGCGGCGGCTGGAGGACCTCAACCACGCCCACGCCCAAGCCGTCGAGGCTCAGGCGAGGACGGTTCCCCGCGAGCTGTTCGACGCCTACGTCAAGGAGACGGCCGCCCGAGAGGACGCCTTGGTGGAGGCGCAGGCCGAGCGGTTCAACACCGCGATCGGGGCGCTCAACGATCGGATCGACGGCTTGGATCGGTGGCGATCGGGGTTGGAGGGCCGGATGATCGGCGTGTCGGCGGTCATCGGGGTGGTCGTGGTGATTGTGAACATCGCCATCCGGCTGCTTTGACGTGAGCGCTCAGGACAATGCCGTGGCGCGCTACCGAGCGGGTGAACGCGCGCTCCGGACGATGGCGCGCTGGGCAGTGCAGGCCGGCGACGCCGAAGGGGCCAAGCAGTACCTCCGGCTCGCTCACCTCGTGGGGATGGGGATGATCCGCGAGGCGCGGGGAGCCGCCGAGGACGAATGGGAGCGGCGGTATCCGTTGGGCCGGACGGCATGAAGCGCCGTCAGCGGCTTCTGACGATCGCCGGGGTGTGGGTGTTCATCGCGGTCATCGAGGCATTCGTAGCGATGACGCGCTGATGCAGGACAACCCGACGGCCGCCGAACTCACCGCCCTCATCGAGAGCGTCAACTCAGGCGGCGTGAAGTCCGCCGCGACCGAACTCGGGGTGGAGTACCAGACCGTCAAGAACCTCCTCAAGCGGCTATATGGCAAGGTCGGCGCGCGGAGTCGACCCCATGCCGTCGTGATCCTGTGGCCGGTCATCGGCGAGCAGCTGCTGCCGCCGCAACAGGATCGGCGGCTCGGCTATCAGCGGCGACGGGCATGAGCCAGGAACGACAGCGCGCCCTCGACCGTGAGCGGAAGCGGTGCGATCGCGCTGCGCATCCGGACAAATATCGTGCGATCGATCACGCCAAATACGTCCGGCGGCGGGCCACTCATCCGGACCGCGAGAACGCTCGATCGATGCGCTGGTACTACGCGAACCCATGGCGAACGGTCTGGCTGATTTGGCGCAACAACCGCATTCGTGCTCGACGCATCGGGATGGATGCAGGTGCGACCACAGTTCAGGACATCGCGCGGCTGGTGTTATTGCCGTGCACGTTCTGTGGTGTGACGCCAGCGAATGGAGTCGATCACCGGACACCGTTCGCTCGAGGCGGTTCCAACGCAGTGGCCAATCTCAGTCCGTGTTGTCTGTCGTGCAACAGGCGGAAGTTCACGAATGAGGCTCCGCGGTGAGCCTCGAGGGAGTGGACTATGCATGGGGTCGCCCGGGCGGCGCCGCACTCGTGGCGGCCGGGAAGCATTTCGCCATGCGCTACGTGCCCTATCCGGGCAACGGCGGCAAGGGCCTGACCACGGCCGAACTTGGCGATCTGCAGAGCCATGGCCTCGCGGTCGGACTTGTCTTCGAGTCGGTGAAGGGACGAGCGCTCGGTGGTCGAGCTGCCGGTATTGCGGACGCCACGATGACGGCTGCCGCGGTCACGAGCCTCGGCTTCCCCGCTGACCGGCCCGTCTACTTCGCTGTCGACTTCGATGCCAGCGCCGCCCAGCAGGCGTCGATCGACGCCTACCTGCGCGGCGCGGCTTCCGTGCTCGGAGCGTCGCGCATCGGCGTCTACGGTGGCCTCGACGTCGTCAACCGCTGCGCGGAGAACGGCTCGGCGAAGTGGTTCTGGCAGACCTACGCCTGGTCCGGCGGTCGCCAGTCGGCCCACGCCCACCTGTACCAGTACCACAACGGCCAGACGATCAACGGCGCCGCGGTGGACTTCGACCGCGCGCTGGTCAGTGACTTCGGCCAGTGGATGCCGCTCCCCGACAGCTCGACAGGAGACGCCATGCCTGGGCTCCGCTTCCGCTTCACCGGGGACGGTGGGACGACGACCGTCACCGGATCGGGACACTCCCTCATCCGCGTCTACGACAAGCAGTACATCGCCGTCCCGGCCGGTGAGCAACGCGAGGCCATCGCGAAGGTCGCCCTGCTGGAGCCGCTCGACACCCGCCCGGGCGACCGGACGAACGGGTATCTTGTCGGCAAGACACCGCAGGAGGCAACGAACGCCGAGGCCGGGTTCATGCTCGCCTCGGACGTGACGTTCGTGGCAGAGACGGTGGACTGCACCGATGAAGTAGCCGCACAGCGGGAGAAGGACCGGACGGCGTCGCTCGCCGCGATCGAGGGAGTGTTCGCATGATCTTCGGCCGCCCGACCAACCTGTGGCTCGGCCTCGCGACCGCCATCCAGGGCGCCATCGCCGTCACGGCCGTCACCCTCGGCGCTGACGCCCAGATCGTGGCCACGATTTCAGGCGCATGGGGCGCGGTGTTCGGCGCGCTCATCCTCGTGGTGGCCGGTCAGGCCCCGACGGTCAACCCCGGCGACACGATCAAGGTGACCACGCCTCCGGGCCAGCCGACGTATCAGACGACCGTCGCCACCCCGCCGGCGCAGGACCCGCCGCCCGTTCCGGTGCCCGGGCCATGAGAGCCGATGCGTACCCGGCCCGTCGTCGGGTTGCTCCTCGCCGTCCTCATCGTCTCGCCCGTCCTGGCGGACAGCGGGAGCCAGCCGAGTGAGCCGTTGGTCTTCGTTCCTGTGCAGGCTCTTCGGGCATCGGTGGCGGTTCGTCGATCTGACGGTCCTGAACAGCGGCGGAACGTGGGGCAGCGTGGGGTGTCGGCGGTGCGGAATCGTCTGGCAGTTCGACTTCCGGCCAACCCGCCCCGAGCCGTCATGGTGGCCCCAGAACGTGTCGGACAACCTCGCGCGGTTCGTCTCTCCGGCACCGCCTCCTGGTACTGCGGACACGGCTCAGCCTGCACCTCCGGCTATCCCGGAGGGCTCTACGCTGCCGCCGGGCCAGCCCTTCGAGTCGGTCAGTGGCGGGAACGTCGCGTCCGTGTCATATTGGGCGGTCAATCCGTCGTCGTGGAGCTCATCGACTGGTGCGCCTGTCCGAATGGTCGGCTCCTCGATCTCTACAGCACGGCCTTTGACCGGCTCGCACCGCTCTCGCGAGGAGTGCTGACAGTGACGGTCGAATGGAACTGATCGAGAGGTTCTTCGCGAAGGTTGATGCCGATGGCGACTGCTGGGAGTGGCTCGCCAGTCGAAGTGCTGACGGATATGGGCGGATCAAGGTGATAGGCGAGGTCCGATTAGCTCACCGCGTCATCTACGAGCTTCTCGTTGGGCCGATTGGGGATGGGTTGACCATTGACCACCTATGTCGGAACCGGGCCTGCGTCAACCCAGATCACCTAGAGCCGGTATCCAAGACTGTCAATGATTTGCGCGGTTACGGATTGCCAGCACGGAAGGCTCGTCAGAGCCGCTGTCCTCAGGGCCATCCGTATGACGCGGTTCATCGAAATGGCTCAGGCAGAACGGCACGAGTATGTCGGCGGTGTACGGTGACCAAACAGAGGCGATACCAGGCGCGATTGCGAAGCGTCGCCTGATGTACGAGTACCGCGCCACCCTCGCCGCCCCGCTCGACATCCACGATGGCGACACGATCACCGTCACCTTGGACCAGGGGCTGAAGGAGTACCGGAAGATGCACATCCGGTTCTTCGGCATCAACGCACCCGAGATCGCGACGGATGCGGGCAAGGCGAGCCGGGCACACCTCGTCTCCCTGTTCGGCGCCTTCCCGGCGAACCTCGTGATCCGGACGATCAAGGACGCCGCCGACAAGTACGGCGAGCGCTGGGACGGCAAGCTCTGGCTCGAGAGCGAGGGGACGTGGGGATCGGACAACGAGTTCGTCGTCAGCGTGCCGTCGATCAATGACCGGATGGTCGCCGATGGGTTCGCGGTGGTGTACCCGTGACAGAGGTAATGCGATGAGCGTGAACAAACTCCTGCTGTTGGTGGCGGTGATCTGCTTTGTGCTGGCGGCGTTGGGGATCGGGATCGACCGCGTGTCGCTGGCGTGGCTCGGCATGGCCTTCTTCGCCGGCTCGTTCCTGGCGTGAGCCGCCGGCCGATCTACAAGAGCGAGGCTCAGGCCAACGCCGAGGCGCTCGCGCGCCGTGGTCGGTCGTACTCGGAGGCGTCCGGCCAGTCGTTTCGCGTCCGCTGGGACTGGCACAATCGCGAGCCGAAGGACCTCCGCGAGTGCGTCCGGATGGTCCGAGCGGCCTATGCCGACGAAGTCCCGCTGCGGATGCACAACCAGGACATCGCCGAGGACGGGACGCCCAAGATGACGCCGCAGGCCGAGGGCTACATCTTCGGCTCGCCCGTGGCGGGGGACTCCGCGAAAGGCGACGATCCGCTCGTCGACTACTATCGCGCCCCGTTCCGGGCGGCCTTGGAGACGCTCGACCGGGTGAACGCCAAGCACGCCGCCGTCGTCAGTCATGTCACGGTCGGCTCACAGTCGCCGATCCAGGCCGCCGTCAGCGAGGGCGTCCCTCCGTGGTGCGCCGGTATCGTCGTCGAGCACGTCCTCCGCTCGTTCCTGCGGAACCTGACCGACATCAAGGTGCATCTACCCTCGGAGCACGCGGCGGCGTAGACTGCCGCGCAACCGCTCCCTCGGCGACCCGGACGGGGCCGAGGCCCATCCCTCAGCCGCTGCTATTCCCTCGGAGGCCAGCCAGATGGCATCCCAGCAGTTCATCGTCGTTCTTGACGGCCTCTTACATCGCATCGTCGACAAGGAACTCACGGCCTGTGATCTCTTGGTGCCTGTGCTGACGCTCTGGGTCCGCGAGCAGCCGAGCGGTGCGGTGTGTGCCATCTGCTTTCCGGATGGCGCGATCTGAGATGTGGAGGCTGATCCGATGATGGCCAATCCCCCGAGTCCGCTCTATGTCGTTCTCGAGGGAGGCCGTGTCGCGCACGTCCTCGGCGACGATGAGCACACCGACTGCGGCTTGATCGTGCCCTTCGATGCTCAGTGGACGACGGACCAGCCCGACAAGATCTGCGCCAAGTGCCAGAAGGCCGAGGATGCCGACGCGACGTAGGTACACCGCCAAGCAACGGGCGGATGCGGTCGGCATCGCCGTAGTCGAGGGTGTGACCGAGGCCGAGCGGCAGACTGGCATCCCGAAGCAGACGATTGATTACTGGCAGTCCAAGCCCGAGTTCGGACATCTTCGGACTACCGCGCGAGAGGTCGTCGTCGACCAGTTCTGGATCGGCCTTCAGGTGGGTCTGCGCGAGGTCCTCAAGGGCATCGAGTCCGACGCTCCGCTCAAGGAGAAGTCCGACGCGCTGCGGACGATCGCCGACCGCTATGCCTTGCTGACCGGCTCCGCCACATCGCGAACGGAGTCCCGTGAACTCAACGATCTCCCCGACTCTGCCTACATCGACGCCATCCGCGAAGCCCGATCTGTCCTTAGCGGAACGAGTGCTGACGAGGAGGCTGCGGAGCCGGCTGAGGGGTAGCGAATACGAGGTATTCGCGACCGACCCGGTCGGCTTCATCGAGTTGATCCTCGACGAGCGCCCGTGGAGCATCCAGCGACGGATCGCCGAGGCCGTCCGGGACCATCCGCAGACGGCCGTTCCGTCGTGCTTCGGCTCGGGCAAGGACTGGATCGCGGCCCGCCTCATCGCGTGGTGGGTGGCGACCGGCGGGATCGCCGTCTCCACCGCCGACACCTACCGCCAGGTCCGCGATATCCTGTGGCGCGAGCTCCGCAAGGCCCACCATCGGGGTTGGCTGCCTGGCACGATCCCTGCGGTTGAGTCACGCTGGGAGATCCCCGCGACCGGAGCATTCGCGATCGGGATCAAGCCCGAGGACTACAACCCCGAGGGGTTCCAGGGCATCCACGGCAAGCGCGTCCTCGTCGTCATGGACGAGGCCAACGGCATCGGCTCGGAATTGTGGGAGGCGGCCAAGGGCCTCGTCGTCAACGAGCAGTCGCGAATCCTCGCGATCGGCAACCCGCACGAGCCGCAGGGGCCGTTCTTCGAGGCCTGTCGGTCCAAGACGTGGCACGTCATCCACATCAGCGTCCACGACACGCCCAACTTCACGGGTGAGCCGGTCCCGGAAAAGGCGCAGGCCGAACTCGTCTCGCCGTTCTGGTTGGAGCAGCGCAAGGCGGAGGGCCTTGAGGGAACGCCGTGGTGGCAGGCCAAGGTTCTCGGCCAGTTCCCCGACACCGCCAGCAATGCGGTGATCCCGCTGGCATGGGTCGAGGCGGCGAGGGAGCGGGGTCACATCACCGATGCTCGGGAGTGGGCGGGACTCGACGTGGCCCGGTTCGGCTCGGATGACTCCGTCCTCCTCGAAGGAACCGGCAACGGCCCCGAGCAGGTGCAGATCGTCCACGGCCAGGACACGATGGCGGTGGCCGGGATGGGGATGCGCTACCTCAACGAGCGGAGGGGCTCGCTGGCGGTCGACGTGATCGGGGTCGGCGGCGGAGTGGTCGACCGGATCAGGGAGCAGCAGCATCCCGGCACGCTCATCGCGGTCAATGTGGCCGAGAAGCCCGACCACGACGAGGACCTGCTGACGAACCTTCGGGCGCAGGTCTGGTGGGACGCCCGGCTCGCGCTCGATCCTTCGACTTCGGATGATCCGGTCAGCCTGTGGCGGCTCGACGAACCGACGTACGCCCGTCTCCGTCAGGAGCTGACCGCGGCCACCTACCGGATGACCTCCTCCGGCAAGGTCCAGATCGAGTCCAAGGAGGAGATGAAGGCCCGCGGCCTGTCATCTCCCGACCTCGCCGATGCCTTCTGTCTCGCCTTGTTCGCCCGGTCACGCGCTCGCCGCCGGGTCTCCAGCTTTGGAGCAGTTGCGTGACCTACTCAGCGTTTCTTCGGGACTGGCGTGAACGGGCGGCTGTTGAAGGCACGATCCTGTTGGGTCAGCGGATCGCTCTCGACAGCAAGGAGTTCGGCGTCGGATGCGGCGATCTCCTTGGCCTTGAGTGGCATCGTGACAGCGCCCCACGTCCCCCAAGGGCCGGGGGTCCATGTCCCGATCGGTCGGCCATTGACGGTGACCACGGTGGGCTTGCTCAGGCTCGGGTACTGATTGCGAAAGAGCGTGCTCGGCAGTTTGTCCAAGGCCGTACCTCCTTGTACAAGAGTGTACAGGGATGAGCAACGATGTACGCGTCAGCGAATGGGACGGCACGCCGTGGCAGGGCGAGGCCAAGATCATCGAGCCCTCCCGGCCGCGCATCTATCTGCCGTCGTCCATCTCGCCTCACACCATCAAGGCCGTCACCAACCTCGGGCCGTGGGCCACCGGCATCCCGCTGACGAGCCTGTACGACACGCCCCAGAGAAGGGCTGCGGCCGCCCTCAAGGCCTACAAGGTCGGCTGGTTCTACAAGGCCGAGCACAAGATCGCTGAGGACATCGCCGCGCTCAAGGTCTCTGTTGCCCCGGAGGACACCGAGGGCGACAACGAGACGACCGTCGTCGAGCCGGACCTGTTCACCGACTGGGAGCGACTCGATCCGATCGGCCAGTTCCTGCGGCTCATGGAGCGGCCCAACCCGAACCAGACCGGCCGGGCTCTGCGGGCGAAGACGCAGATCCGCGTCGACATGGCGGGCTGGGGCTTCTGGTACCTGGAGAACGGCGCGAACGGGGGCCTGCCCACCGCGATCTACGGCATCAGCCCGAGCCGGATGTGGGCGTCCCACGACAACGCCGGCAACCTCATCGGCTGGGTCATGGACAAGGACTCGCCGGGCAAGGCGGTCCCGTTCGAGGCGGACGAGATCCTGACGTTCGCGACCTCATCGCCGGACGATGGGGACCCGTTCGGCGTCGGCATCTTCGAGGCGATCGCGTCCGAGCTTCCGTTGGGCGAGCTGATGGCCCGCCATGTCTCGGATCTGCTGACGACGGGCGGCAGGTTGGCCGGCATGTTGTGGCCGAAGGACAAGTCGCTCTCCGAGGCCGAGTTCCAGGACGCGCAGCGGGCTTGGCGGAACGTCGCGAGCGACCCCAACGCGGCGCGGAGGCTGCTCCTGTTCCCGGAGCCGATGGAGTGGACGGCTGGGGCGAGCACGCCGGCCCAGATCGGCATCCCCGATCTCGCCAACCTCAACCGCGACAACATCCTGACGGCGTTCCCGATCAGCCCGTACATGCTGGGCATCCCCATTCCGGGAGGGATGAACGCCTCGGGAGAGGTTCGTCGGGAGGAGCGGCTCGCCTACCAGCAGGACACGATCCACCCGCGGGTGGAACTGCTCGAGGAGGCGGTCCAAGTTGGCCTGCTCAACCGGTACGAAGCGATCATGGGCGCGACGTACGACTTCGAGATCGCCGAGCCGAACCTCGACACGGCACCTGCCCTCGTCGAGAAAGTCGGTGCGTTGACGGCCCTGTGGAACGCCGGCTTCGACGAGAAGGAGGCGGTGGCGGCGGTCGGCCTCGACCACATCAAGTTCCTTGGCCGCCCGGCTCCCGCTCCGGCACTGCCGGCTGCTCCGGAGGTCTCCACGGGCCTCGTCGTGAACGCCGAGGGGAACACGGCCCGAACGACGAACCTGCCGGTCACTCAGGCCCTCGTGAAGGCGGAAATCGAGGACCAAAAGAACGCCCTCGTTCGGACCGCGGAAGGGACCGCCAGGAGCGTCCTGTCCGAGTTCTTCCGGGCGCAGTTCGAGCGGGTTGCGGAGCGTCTTCGAAACGGATGGCCCAAGGCCAAGGCTGCCCGCAAGGCCAACCCGCCCGACTTCTGGGACGACTCCGAGGATGACGAGCTCCGCTTCGCATTGCAGGGGTTCTACGTCGAGATCGGCAGGGACGGGCTCCAGGCCGTCGCCAACAACCTCAATAAGATCGTCGCCAAGCCGCAAGTGCGGGCCGTCATCGAGGACCTTCTGGCGTATGGCGGGCAGCGGATCAGCGACATCAACGCCAAGACGCTGCAATCGCTGACACTGACGCTGGCAGAGGGGACGAGACGGGGCTACTCCCTCAACCAGATCATCGAGGGCGTGCCCGACGAGAACTATCCCGGGGTCAAGGGGACGACCCTCGACAACGGCACGGAAGCCTTCTCCGACTACCGCGCCGAGATGATCGCCCGGACGGAGACGGCCCTCAGCTACAACCGGGCCGCCGTGACGGGCTACGGGGCATACGGGGTGGAGCAACTCGAGGCTTACGACGGCGACGGGGACCCCGAATGCGCCGAGCGGGCCGGCCAGGTCTACTCGATCGAGGAAGCCCTCGGGATCGAGGACCACCCCAACGGCACGCTCGTGTGGTCGCCTGTCATCGAGGACAAGTCCATGCACGACGACGATCGGATGCTGATGCTGGCCACCAAGGCGATTGAGGCACTCAGCGTCCAACGAGCTCAGGAGCCGATGCCGATCATGTCGGCCCTCGCCCAGGTCGTGAATGATGAGCAGACGAAGGCTCAACAGGAGCGCGATCGGCTGGCGGCGATCCTCGAAACGCTCACCGCGCAAACGCCGATCATCCAAGTCAACGTCCCAGCGCAGCCGGCGCCCGTCGTCAACGTCCAGCAGGCGGTCATCCCGGCACCGGTCGTCAACGTCAACCCGACCCTGTCTGAGATGACGGTCAACATGCCGGCCAAGGACAAGCGCGTCGTGTACGACCGCCAAGGCCGGATCGTCAAGCTGGAGGTTGTCAATGGCTGATCTCGCCCGCGCCATCGCCCGCATCCTCCGGCCCAAGTCGTATTGCGGGGGCTGTGGTCGGCCGTGGTTTTCGGACAAGCGCCAGCCCTGCAACCGCTGCGGCTCAAACAGTCGTCAGTTCACCTTCTCGGCCAGTGACGGCGTGAAGGCCGTCGATCGCTTCAACTAGGAGACCGTTCGATGAAGCTCCTCCATCTCCGGCCGCGCGTCGAGGTCGACAATCTAGACGACGGCGCGCTCGTCCGTCTGATGCGGGGCCATCGACTGTCGGATTCGGTCCGGCTCGGCCCGAACCAGGTTCACTTCATGATCTTTCACCCCGATGGGACGACCGAGGACCTCGGGATCAGCACCAACCTGCTGACGACGGTCGGCAGGGATCTCCTCGCGGCAGGACTGGGCAATTTCGCGGCCAAGGACGGCGCGCTGACCGCGGCAACGGCTACCTCCGCCACTCCCTCCGGTGGCGGCATGACCGTCGATGCCTACAAGGGCATGCGCGTGTTCTGCCCGGTGACCGGCCTGACGACCGCTCCGGTGTACGGCAACATCGGCTCCAACTCGGCGACCGTCCTGACCGTCGACGGCTGGTGGGTCGGCACGTCGGACACGATGACCGGCACGACACCGGCGGGCACCAACGGCTACCACATCGTCCCGACCTGTCTGGCCAGGTTCATGGGCCTGACCACGGATGCCGCGGCAGCTGCGGCGGGTGACACCACCCTCGCCACCGAGCTCACCACGAACGGCCTCGGCCGGGCCAAGGCGGCCTATGCCCACACCGGCGCGGCGGCGACATACACCCTGACCAACACGTTCAACGTGTCGGGCGGGCCGCAGACGGTCCACAAGGGCGGCCTGTTCACCGCCGCCAACACGACCGCGGCTGGGGTGCTCGTCTTCGAGACAGTCGCCAATGCCGATGCCATCGTCACCACGTCCGACACGCTCGTCGCGACGTGGACCGTGACGTTGAGCGGCTAGTGAAGCTCCTTGCGCTGCTCGGGGCCCTGGCACTCGCCGGGGCCCTTTCGATTCCGGTACGTGGTGGCCAGCAGCAGCCATTCAGTTTTCAGAACACGTCCGGCGGCTCAGGGCAGAGCGACTATCCGCTCGAGGAATATAACCCCTACCCCCTCCCAGCCGATCGTTCGATCTGGATCGTGAATCCCATCGTGCCCGCCTGCGACTGGGACATCAATGATCACGTACAGACGAATACCTTCACCGGCTTTCTCGACCCTAGTGGATCATCTTCCGACGACACATGCATGGTGTCGTATTCGTACCCGACCTACTCGACGCGCTATGGCGCAGGGGCATTCGGCCAAGCCTTCGGTGTTCACGGTTTATACGGCATCGCCGTGGTTGCATCCTCACCGGGGCTGACGGTGACCATCTGCTATCAGCCCCAGAACCGGTGCTTCACGCCCCAGCCGTTATTCGTCTACCAGCACAAACCGCTGAACTCGTATTACACATGGACATTCTGCGGTCATGCTGTCTATACAGGTGATCCGCTCGACGCCACTCTCGTTGAGATAGGCGGTTCAGGCGGTGGCTATGGCCTGATCTCGACGATCACCGCAACCGTATCGAACAACTCACTCGCCCAAGTCAAGGGAATCAGTGCCCGATGGGGCTATACGTCCGATGTCACCGGCGTATCAGGTTGCGTCTTCGACAACAACGGACTGCCTGTACCCCAGCCGCCGGCGAATAACGACTACCCATTCATATGGTCGCAGAGCTAGATGGCGATTGCGTTCAGGGCCGCGCAGGGCTCCAACAATGCGGGCGGCGGAACAACGATCGTCATGACGGTTCCTGCGGGCGTTGTCGATGGTGACGTCTTGCTCATGGGGCTGACTGTCAGGGGTGGCACGGGGACAACCATCACGGATCCATCCGGATGGACGCTGATCGGCTCACAGGAGAATTCGACGACGGTCCTTGCCGAAAAGCTGTATTGGCGCATCGCCAGCAGCGAACCAGCCAGTTATACGATCACGATCACCTCGAACAAGGCGTCCGGCGTCATCATCGCCTTGTCGGGTGCCGATAGCGGGACACCCGGCTCTTCGCAGTTCACCCAGAACAACTGGAACTCGAGCACCAACTTCGCCTCCATTGGACCGGGAACATGGGCGAGTCAGAACGGAATCGCCGTCTTCCTGACTGGGTTTGCCGTCGGCACGATCGTCCAGGGTAGTCCCACCTCCTATACGGAGCCGACCAATGGTGAATCCGCCTCGACCGGTGGTGGTGCGAGTTCGCGAACCACGACGGCCGGCTTTTATCGGGCGCTGACGGCGGTTACCTCGGAGGCAAGTATCGGCACTGGGGGAATGGCTGCTGCCGCTGTCCAATGCGAGCATCATGTCTTCATCTTCGAGGCCGCCACCGCTGCCGCCAATCCCGTTTACGCCTACCCTGCCCTGACCGTCCGCAACAACCGCCGCATCCTCCTGTAAGGGGCCTCGTCCATGCCGCTCATCAACGGCGAGATCGCGCTCGTCTCCAGCGCCCGAGGCAGCGGCACATATCTGTCCAATCCCATCGCCCTGCCGACCGCGACGTACTGTCTGGTTCTGGTCCATGTCACCGCAGTCTCGGGCGCACCAACCCTTGATATCTCGGCGGAACAATCGGCCGGCGGCGGCACATGGACGAGCTCGATCGGCTCGGGCATCAGTCAGTTGGTCGGCGTCGGCAACAGCATCGGTCACGCGCTGATCACATCAGGTTACATTCGGATCACGGCAACTGTCGCGGGGGTGACACCCAATGTCACCTTCGGCGTGGTCATCCTGTATTTTGGAGTCTGACCCGCCATGCCAAACATCACGGGCACGGTCGTCGAGCTGATCTACGGGAACACCGCGACGGGCGCGGCGCAGAACACGTTCACCGCCGAGCGCTCCCTGTTCACGACCGCCGAGATGGGCGAACGGCCAGTCATCCCGCCCTACTACTTCGCGCCCAACGGCGGCGTCGGCGGCGGTATTCGGATCGTGGCCAAGGGCATCATCTCCATCACGACCGGCGCGCCAACCTTCACTTGGACGATTCGGCTTGGCTCGAACGGCAGTACGACCGCGGTCATCGCCCTCGGGACGGCCGCCTTGACGACGGGATCGGGCGCGGTCACCAACCAGCATTGGGAGCTGCAGGGCGACGTGATCCTGCGGACCCTGGCGACGGCGGGTGCCAACTCCACGATCCAGGGCGTCGGCATGGTCTCCTCGCCCGGCTGTCTCGCCTCGCCGTTCGCGGGTGCCGCGTGGGGGAATGCGGCCCAGCCGGGCACGGTCGCCACGTTCGACGCCTCGATCACCAACTATGTCAACGTCAACATCGCCTGTGGCACCTCCAGCGCCAGCAACAGCATCACCCTGACGCAACTGCTCGTCTTCGGCCTTCGGTAACCCGCGATGCCGCGGGATGCCCGGTTCTGGCTACCCGTCCCGCCATGGAGCGGACCGGACCCGAGCCCACCCGTCAAGACGCTCGCCTTCGCCGACAGCCCAACCACGTCCGATACGCTCGCCAGGGTCCTGACCTTGGGGCGAGCGTGGGCCGACGCTCCGACGACCTCTGACGCTCTCGTCCGGGTTCTCACCCTAGGCCGAGCCTTGGCGGATGCGGTCACGACCTCGGACACGTTGGCCCGAGTCCTCACCCTCGGCCGATCGGTCGCCGATACGCTCACGACATCCAGCACCCTCGTCAGGGTCCTGACGCTGGGCCGATCCTGGTCGGACGCACCGACCACATCCGATGCGCTGGTCAGGGTTCTTACTCTCGGGCGGTCGTTCAGTGATGCCGTCACAACCTCCGATGCATGGACGAGGCTCCTGACGCTCGCCCGCTCATTCGCGGATGCGCTCACGACGTCGGATACATGGACTCGCCTGCTGACGTTGGGCCGAGCATTCGCCGATGCCGTGAGCACGAGCGATTCGTGGACCCGCCTGCTCACTCTTGGGCGATCGTTCGCCGATAGCCTCACGCTGTCGGACGCGCTGGCCTTCGTCAAGACGAAGCAGATGGCCTTCGCTGACGCCATCACGACGTCCGACGCATGGACGCGGCTGCTCACGCTCGGGCGGTCCTTCGCGGACAGCGTCGCGACGAGCGACGCCCTAGTCCGTGTCTTGACTCTCGGACGCTCGGCCTCGGACTCCGTGACGACGAGCGATAGCCTTAGCCGGCTGCTCACGCTCGGCCGAAGCCTGAGCGACTCCGTCACGCTATCGGATGCGTGGGCTCGGGTCCTGACACTGGGTCGCTCGCTCAGCGACTCGGTCACGACCAGCGACACCCTCGCCCGCGTCGTCACGAACCTGCGCAGTTTCACCGACACGGTGACCCTGAGCAGCGCCCTCGACCTGGTCATCGCCGGCGGGCAGAAGGTCCTCGACTTCGCCGACGCGGTCACGACGTCGGATGCGTTGGTCCGGGTCATCACGGACCTCCGGTCGCTGGCGGACTCCGTTACCACGTCGGACTCGCTGGTGCGGGTGATGACCTATGCCCGATCGATGTCCGACGCAGTGACCACCTCGGACGCGTGGACGAGACTCCTAACGCTCGGTCGATCTTTCGCGGACGCCCTGACGCTGTCGGATGCCCTGAGCCGCGTCACGATCCTCGGCCGGTCGTTCGCGGACTCGATCACGACCTCGGACACGCTGACGCGGGCGATCACCAAGCTACTGACGCTCGCCGACAGCCTCACCACCTCGGACACGTGGATGCGGACGCTGACCGCCGTTCGTGGTTTCGCTGACAGCGTCATCGCCGCATCGACCCTGGATCTCGTCGGCGGGATCAGCCTCGCTCTCGGTCATGGCGCCAAGGGCATGCGGCGAGGCGTCCGCATCCTCGTCGACCGCAACCTCATCTCCGACCAGAACCTGCTGGCCCTGCTGTTACTCCTCGACGAGGAGGACTGATGCCTTACGAGATCAGACGGGTCGACGGCGAGTTCTGCGTCTTCAAGCAGGGCACCGACAAGCGGATGGGCTGCCACCCGTCCCGAGCACGAGCCGAGAGGCAGATGCGCGCGCTGTATGCGAACGTCCAGGAGGCGACGATGACCGAAGCCAAGGCTGCCTGGAGCAGCGCCTACATCACCGCCCTGCCGGACAGCGCGTTCGCGTGCGTCGACTCGTCCGGCCGGCACTATCCCCACCACGACGCCTCGGGCAAGCTCGACCTGCCCCATCTCCGCAACGCCCTGTCTCGGATCGCCCAGTCCGGGACCGCGACGTGCGGGGCTTCTCACCTTGAGGCCCACGCCCGGGCGCAGGGTGTCGGCAAGGCCGAGCCGATCAAGGCCGAGCAGCTCGGCACGGCTCGCTGGCGCGTCCTCGCCATCCCCTTCGGGGGTCCGTTGAAGGGCGGCCGGGACCTTGACGGCGAATACTTCTCGCCGCGGACCGACACCAAGCCGACGTGGTTCAAGGAGCGGCCGGTGCTGTTCCACCACGGCCAGGATTCCCGCGTCGGTTCGGACGATGTCGGGATCGAGGACGACCTGACCAAGGAGACCGACGGCTGGTGGGCGCGCCTGTGGCTCGATCGCCAGTCGGCCTACTTCGCCGAACTCGATGCCCTGATCCGGGCCGGCAAGATGTACGGCTCGTCGGGCTCGATGGCCCATCTCGTCCGGAAGGCCCACGACGGGGAGATCCTCGTCTGGCCCCATGTCGAGCAGACCCTGACCCTCACTCCCGCCAACGTCTTTTCGCGGATCACCGCGTCGAAGGCGTTGGACGATTTCACCACTGCCGGTATCGAGCTCGATCCCGCCGTGCGGGACGTGCTCACCGAACCCGACGTGTCCGACCTGGGTGCTGACCTGCCGGAAGGTGGCGAGGACCCGGCGCTGGCGCGGCTGGCATCAACCCTCAGCCAACTCGAGCGGGTCCTGAAAGGCCTCGCTCGGTAGCCCGCGTCAGCGCTCGCGTGGGGTGACGAAAGGATCACCCCTTGTCGGAACTCGATGACAAGATCGCATCCCTGACCAAGTCCGTCACCGACCTCGCGGAGGAGCTTCGCGAGAAGGACGACGTCCCCGAGGATCGCGTCAGCCAGATCGAGCAGGAGATCACCGCCAAGTCCGCCCAGATCGACGACCTCGTCGCCGAGAAGCGGGCCAAGGAGATCGACGCCCGGCTGGCGACGATGGACGCCCGCCTCAAGGAACTCCAGAAGTCGACCGTCCAGACCAAGGCCACGGCGATCCTCGCCGGGGCCAACGCCGCGGTCAATTCCAGCGTCAAGTCGGTCGGCCGATATACCGAGACGAACTTCCTGGCGGCCCTCCTTAACCGCCAGAAGGGCGACACCGACGCCCAGGAGTTCGTCAAGGCCGTCCTCGGCACGTCGGCCGCGACCGGCACGGCGATCATCCCCAACAACTTCGTCGACGCCCTCGTCACCCAGATCGCGGCAGACAACATCTACCGCAATCTGTTCAACGTCACCAACGGCGTCGTCGGCGCCGGCGTGGATGTCCCGTATGAGATCACCGGCCTGACGGCCGCCCTTCTGCAGGGCGCCTATGGCTCGAACAAGGACATCCGCGACTTCCAGTTCGCGCGGGCAACGGCGACGCTCTACACGATCGCCGAGATCGCGGACGTCGGCAACCAGCTCCTCCGCCAGTCCAACGGGGCGGCCGAGAACAGCGCCCGGCGCCGGCTCGGCAAGTCGATCGCCATCGCCGAGGCCCAGTTCATCACCAACGGCACGGGCTCGTCCCAGCCGCTGGGCTTCTTCCAGGCCTTCCTCGCCTACGGCGATCCGGCCGGTTTCAAGACGGCGCTCTCGTCCGAGTCGCGGGCGGCGGCCATCGGCCGCGGCATCTCGGCTCTCGAGGCCCGCGGCATCGGGGCCGACAACCTCGCCATCGTCATGCACCCGACCGACTACTGGGAGCTGGCGACGGAGACGCTCGGCTCGTCCGGCTCCGGCGGCTGGGTCCTCGACCCGGCCGGTGGCGCGGCGGGCAATCCGCCCGTCACGTCCCTGTGGGGCGTGCCGGTCCGACGCGATCCGTGGTGGCCGTCGGCCCAGATCGGGACGGCGCTCATCATCGAGCGGTCGGACATCGACATCTACACCGGGCAGGAATACCGGATCGACGTCTCGTCCGAGGCGGGCAACCGCTTCGACCAGAACATCACCGGCTTCCGGGCAGAGGAGGAGTTCGCCTTCAACGCCGAGCCGTACGTTCGGACCGGTCGCGTCCAGAAGGTCACCGGCATCTAGCAGCAGGCTTCGGCCTGCGGGTTCCTCCCCCTCGCCGTGGGATATCAGGCGGGCTGGCCCACCTAAGGGCCATGACATCACGGGGACCCCGGCGGAAGAGCGCCCGCCGGGGTCTCGCCCGACAGCGCTCGACCATGGAGGCGCTCTGCCATGGCAAACAACAACGGTCCGAGCAATGAGCCCGGCGTCTGGATGTCTGAATGGGACACACCGGGAGGCCACGTCGCCACCCTCCAGTACCGCGGCGGGACCTCGGACTGGAACACGATCTCGGCCTGTCTGCGCAACCCGATGGGTGAGAACGGCGACGAATATCACCTCCCGTCGGGCCTCACGGGCTGGGCGCTCGACCTCGGAGCGCACATCGGCGCGGTGACGGTCGGGCTGCTCCTCGACAACCCCGACCTCCGGGTCCTCGCCATCGAGGCGGTGCCGCCGAACGTCGAACTGCTCGAGGCGAATATCGCCATGAACAGCGTCGGGGATCGGGCCGTCGTCTGGAACGCCGCAGCGTGGAGCAAGGCCGGTCAGATCACCGTCGAGTACGGCTACACCGGCAACGAGATCGCCGAGGTCCACCAGTTCATCGGCAGCGTCTCGCCGTGGATCAGTGACGTGCCGCGCAAGTACGCCAAGGTCCGCTCGGTCACGCTGCGGCAGGCATTGAACATCACGGAGGGGCAGGGGTTCGTCTGGGTCAAGTCCGATTGCGAGGGCTGCGAGCACCCCTTCTTCCGAGGCAAGTCCCTTGCCAAGCTCGGCGTCATCGAGGGCGAGTGGCACGAGCGCGACGGCACACCGGAGTCGTTCGCTGAGACACTCTCGGCCACCCATGAGGTGACGTGGGCTCAGGGCATCGGCGGCGGACCGTTCGTGGCGGTGCCGCGATGACGGAGCGCATCCTTCTGTTGGCCTCTCACGCGGTTGCCGAGTTCGACGACCTGCGGATGTTCACCGATCTCGGCTATGACACCTTCTGTCCTGGCGGCTACGAGGTTCCGGGCCGCGCGCCCGAGGGTATCCGACCCCCCCTGGCGGACACCCCGGCCCACCCGGACCTCGTGGCCCGCCTGCAGGAAACCCGCGCCGAGTACGGCGACCCCGGACCGCTGATCGATGCCGGCAAGGCGCGCCTCCACCCGGACATCATCGATTGGGCCGACGCGATCATCGTCCACCACTTCCCACGCCAGTGGATCGGCGGCCAGTGGGACCGGATCAAGCACAAGCGGGTGATCTGGCGGACTTGCGGCCAATCGGACCTGTCCCTCGAGCGGGACATGGCCCCATACCGCTCCGAGAGGTTGCAGATCGTCCGCTATTCGCCCGCCGAAGCACGCTACTTCGAGTCGTTCGGCTGCTTCGCCGGCGAGGACGCCCTGATCCGGTTCGGCAAATACCCCGAGGATTACGGGCCGTGGATCGGCGATGATCCGATGGTCGGCAACATCACCCAGGACATGGCGAAGCGCGGCGATGCGACGGGCCTGTCGTTCTGGGAGGCGGCGACGGATGGATTGCCGGTCCGCCCGGCCGGCCCGAGCTCGGAGATGTTGCGCGGCGGCCTCGGCACCCTCCCCTACGAGGCGATGCTGGAATATCTCCGGCACATCCGGGCCTATCTGTACACCGGAACGGTGCCAGCGAGTTACACGCTCGGCCTGATCGAAGCGATGCTCAGCGGCGTGCCCGTCGTCTCGATCGGCCCGAAGGCGTGGGGCTTCCCGTTGTTGTTCGAGGCCTCCGAGATCGTCGAACTATCGGCCGAGGGGCCAGCCGAGGCTCATCGCTTTCTGCAGGAGATCCTGAACGATCAGCGCTTGGCCACGGAGATGTCGATCATCACCCGCGAGCGAGCCTTGGAACGGTTCGATATCGCGACGGTCTCCGAGGCATGGCAGGCGTTCCTGTCGTGAGGGTCCTCATCGATTTCCATCACGATTGCCTGTACGAGTCGATGGCCCTCCTCTGCGACCGACTCGGCTGGGAATTGTACCGGCCGATCGGCATGGAGTGGTTCGCCGAGGGCTACTGGAGCCACGAGCGCAAGTGGCACGGTGACGCGGTCGCGCGGCAGTATCTCGAACCATGGGGCTCGGACCTCTGGGACGGGACAAACTGGACGCGGCTCAACGCCTTCCACGGGCGCATCCATAACCTGCTACCGCTCGAGCAGGCGCATGATCTGCGGCCCGACATCGTCATCAGTTCCCTCGCCCATAACCACGAGGGCTTCGCCCGGTTCGCCTCGGAAGTCGGTGCGACGTTTGGCCTGCAGGTCGGCAACGTCCGCTTCTCGGCGGCGGACATGGCCGAGGACCGCTGGGACCTAGCAGCATTCGGCCTCGTCTCGGCTCTCCTCCCGGTCACACCTCCCAAGCCGCACGTCGTCTACCACCAGGAGTTCCGGATCGTCGACCGGTTCGATGGGAGTCCGGGTTTCCGATACGAGCCTCCTCCTCGGGGGGAGTTCATCGTCTCGTCGTTCGTCCAGTGCTACCCGCAGGACCAGCCGGCCTACGATTATTGGCAGAAGGCCGCCGAGCAGGCGCCCGAGTTGTGCTGGAAGGTCTACGGCGCCTATGGCGAAGCGCAGCCCGACCAATACCAGGCCGGCAATCTCGACCGCTGCGCCGACGTGGCTCAGGCGATGCGAGCCTCGGACGTGGCATGGCACGCCAAACGGTGGTCGGACGGATTCGGTCATGTCGCGCACAACTGGCACGCGGTCGGTCGACCAATGTTCGGTTTCCGCAACTACTACAAGGACCAGCTCGCCGGACAGCTCTGGATCGAAGGCGAGACGGCGTGGGACATCGAGACACGGACGCCGGCCGAGGTCGCGAGCCTGATCCGCCGCTTCCGCGATGACGAGGAGTTCCATCTCCGAGCCTGCGAGCGATCCGCCGCCCGCTTCGCCGAGGTCGTGAACTTCGACGAGGAGGAGGGGGCCATCCGGGCGATGTTCGCTCAGGTGCTGCCGTGAGGCTTCTCATCTGGGGCCATCACTCGGCGACTGGCTTCGGCACCGTCACGATCGAGCTGGCAACGCGCCTTCTCGAGGCCGGCATGGACGTCCGGGTCCTCGCGGTCAATCATCGCGGCGAGCCGGTGAGGGGACCTCTGGCAGGGCGTGTGTGGCCGGCTCGCATCTTCGGTGACGACTTCGGCGGCAACATCAGCGCCGACGCCATCCGGGGACCGTTCTGGCGGCAACTCGATCCCACGGACGACTGGAAGCCCGACGCCGGGATCGTCATCGCCGACGTCTCGGGGCTGCTGTCGCACATCGGTCAGGCCACGCCGCAGAATGTCGAGACGTGGAAGTTAATCCCGATCCTGCATTACTGCCCGATCGAGGGTGACAACCTGACCCCGGCGTGGAAGGACCTGTGGCAACTCGTCTCGCCGGTGGCCATGAGCGATTACGGCCAGCGGGTCATCTCCGCTCACATCGGGCGGTGGGTGCCGCGCATCTACCACGGCGTGGATACGGAGACATTCCGGCCGGTGTCGATCACCGACCCCCTGATCGTCAACGGCAAGCGGCTCGGGACCAAGGAGGCCTGCAAGGTCCATTTCGGAGCGCAGTTCTCCAACCGCAAGTTGATCCTCAGGGCCGACCGGAACGCCACCCGCAAGTTCTACCCGGTCCTGCTCCAGGCCTTTATCCCGATCGCCGAGGCTGATCCCGAGGTCGACCTGCTCCTGCACTGCACCCCGAACGACCCCTTGGGCTCAGACCTGATCGCCGAGGTCCAGCGGATGCCCGAGGTGATCCGGGAGGGACGGCGGGTGTGGTTCACCGGGATGCACGACACCTTCGTCGGGCTGGATCAGGCCGGGCTTGCTGCGCTGTACAACGCGGCCGACCTATACGTCACCACGACCGGCGGTGAGGGATTCGGGCTGACGCTCGCGGAGTCGCTCGCCTGCGAGGTGCCGGTCATCTCATCCGACTGGGCGGCCGAGTCCGAGGTCATCGGGCCGGGCGGCGTGATGATCCCGCCGCTCCACGACTCCTACGGGGACGTGGTGCGGTACCACTCGACCTACGGCATGGACTGGGCGGTGCCTGACGCCCGGGCGTTCGTCGAGCCGGTCCTGACGCTCCTCGCCAAGCCCGCTCGCCGCCGCGCTCTCGGCGCCGCGGGGCGGGAGCACGTCCAACGATCGTTCACCTGGAATGCCTGTGCGCAGGGGTTCCTGACCCTCCTCGAGGAAGCCGATGCCCGGTCCAACGCTGTCTGACCTGAAGACATACCTCGGGCTGACGGGGACGGCCGACAACACCCTGCTGCAGACGTGTCTCGACGCAGGACTGGCACAGGCGCAAGCGGACACGGGCCGGACGTTCGCCTACTCGTCGAACAACGACAGGGTCTACTCGACGGACGGTCAGGTCCTCGTCAACATCGCGGATACGCCTCGAACGGACGCGAGTCGCGTCGTCACCCTGAATGGGGCCGCTCTGACCGAGACCGCGGGCTACTGGCTCCTACCCGACCGGCGGAACCCGGATATCTCGACGACGATCCAGCTCATGGCCTTCGACCGTAACCGGCCGGACTGGTTCAAGACGGATCCGCAGTGGTTCGACAAGAACCTCGACACCTTCTGGCGACGCTACGGCGCGATTCCGCTGGATCTGAGGATCACGGGGCTGCTCGGACACCCGACCTGGACGAACGATGTGACCCATGAGGTGACGTTCCTCTCGGCCTGGTTCTACTGGCGGGCGAAGTCCGGCGCTTCGGGAGTGATCCAGACTCCCACGGGGGAGACGATCGACCTCGCCGCAGAACCCGTGTCCTCCCCCGTCTTCGTCCGTAACTGGCAGGTCCGCGAGGCGGTCAGCAGTGTCTAGCGTTGAGGGCCTCGCTGCCCTGATCCGGCGGATGGAAGCCATCGGCGAGGCACAGCCCGTCCTACGCGCCGCCCAGATCGCGGCTGTCGCCGAGGCGCAGAAGATCGTCCCCGTCAAGACGCATCATCTCCAGCGCAGCATCCGGCCGGGTCGGATCATGGGACAGACAGCGGAGGTGGTGGCAGCGACGCCCTACGCGGCTCCGGTCGAGTTCGGGACGCGGCCCCACATCATCCGGCCCAAGAACCGCAAGGTCCTCGCGTGGGGCGGCGAGCGGAGACTGACGGGAAGGCTCAAGGCGGGCTCGCAGGCCACCCATTTCGCGACGCTCGTTCACCATCCGGGAACGCGGGCGCAGCCATATCTCCTGCCCGGTGCCCGCAAGGCCGTCGCCGCGATCAACGAGGTGATCGTCAAGCTCTGGAATCGACATTAGATGGTAACGACGGTCCGGGCCGATCTCGTGGCCGGGGTCACGACAATGATGACGGCCTTTATCGCCGCCAACCCAACCCTCCTCCGACGCCATTTCCGATCGCGGCCGCCATCGCTCAACAGTGACACGCCCTTCTCGTATCTCGATCTCCATCCCGAGTCCGTTCATCACGCCAACGGGCTGCGGGATCGGATCATCACTCCGCAGGTCGTGATCGTGGACCGGCTGACCGACAACCTTGAGACCGAGGACCGCTTCGACGTCCTCGTCGACAGTCTGATGGATCACTTCACGACCTACCCGCACATCACGACCGGCTCGATCTGGTCGGACATGACCGTCGCGGACGAGACGATCCAGGACGGCGACTCGTTCTTCGCCGCCGTGCGGTTCACATTCTCGGATTTCCAGAAGACCGAAGGTCGGACCTAAGCGCTCTAGCCACGGCCCGCTCTGGGCCGAACCCATGACGAAGCCCGCCATGTCGGCGGGTTGTTCGTGTCGGCCCGGAGAGAAGGGATCAGGACATGGCACAGGGTTTTACGAGATTTCGGAAGCTCCAAGTTGGCAAGCAAAGTGTCATCGGAACCGCGGTCGCTGCGACGCGCGTCCTGCCCTACCGCGGTCTGATCGTCGTCAACCCCAACCGGACCGACCCCGACGTCGACGTCGGATCGCTCGATCCGATCATCGCCCCGTACGCCACCGCCCTCGACGTGACGATCGGCGGGGCGACCGGGCCGCAGACGTTCAACGACCTGTCCGTCAGGCTCAGTGCGGGCTTGATGGGCGGCGTCACCGCCACCGGCTCTGCCGTCGCGGGCTACACCTGGACGTACACCGCCGCGTCGCTGACGGCGGATTCGTTCGACTACTACAGTGTCCAGACGGGCGACGACACGTCCGATGCACTGGGTGCCGGGACGAACGGTTTCGGTGGCGTCATCAATCAGCTCGCGATGACGATGCCCGAGGACCTCAGCCCGTGGACCGTCTCGGATGACTGGGTCTTCGCCGGCGCGACCTACGGCAACCGGACCGCCGGGCTGAACGTTGATGCCAATCCGATCTTCGCCTTCGGCGCGGACACGGCGTTCTACCTGAACTCCGTCGCCGGGGCGATCGGGGCGACCCAGATCACCGACGCGGTGCGCGGTGCTTCGCTGACTATCAACAACAATCTCGACCTCAAGCGCTTCGCCAACGGCTCAAACACCCGCTTCCAGCTCGGCGCCTACGGCCGGGGGCTGCGGACGATCGAGTTCACCCTGACCGTCGAGAAGACGACGGCCACGATCGCCGAAGCGGTCACCCTCGACGACACGCCCGTCCCGAACCGCTACATCAAGGTCGCCTGCAACTCGACCGAGAATGCGGGCTCCGGCGGGACCAAGGCCAAGTTCGAGTTCTTCCTGCCGTGCCGGCTCTTCTCCGTCGCGGAGGGGGAAATCGGCGGCAATACCAACTACACCTTCACCTACCACGGCTTCTACGACAGCACATTGACCTACGCCATCAAGGCCGTGGTCCTCAACAGCCTGTCGGCCCTGCCGTAACCCACTGGGAGCGCTCATGTCCAGATTCGATCCGGTCCCTCCCGTCCCCGTCGCCATCGGTCCCTGCCTGTGCCCAGGGACACCGCATGACGGCGGGGACGTCGTCTATCTCGCGCCCGTTCTGTCTGCAGCAGGGGGGATGGCGGCGCAGGGCGCCATCGCCGATGCCGCGAGCGATGGAGTGCTCCTGCAGGAGCTCCTGTGGCGGATCTACCGCGACCACGGCATCGTCGACTGGAACCTCGTCGACGAGGAGGGCGATCCGGTCCCTCTCACGCCTGAGAACAAGACGCAGGCGCTGCCCTACGGCAAGGGCGGCGAGGCCGTCGCGAACAAGGCCGACGAGCTCTACAACGAGGACGTCCTTCGCCCTTTCTTGGCACGGCTGACAGCACTCCAGAAGCTGGCGGCCGAGGAGAAGCGCAGGCAACGCGCCGCGCGCTCCAAGGCTGGGTCGACCACACCTACCCCGAAGGCAACATCAGCGACCCCAACTTCGATCGGGACGCGGCGGAAGCGATCGTCGACGGGCGGTTCGGCCAAGGTGCCACCGGCCGCATGACATATCGGGCATGGTGGGCGGCGCGCTGGCTGCTCTGGGAGGAGCAGTTCGGGACACTGATCCGCCAGGCGCAGCGCGAGGAGCGCTTCCGCGAGTCTGACCTCGTCTCCAAGTACCAACGCAGCGTGGCCCTGCTCAAGGCCCGCCAGGAGTCCGATGGCACTGGCTGACACCGTCAACCTGATCGTAAAGATGTCCCTCGGGGGCAACTTTGCGTCCGCGATGGCGGCTAACAAGCGGCTGTTGAAGGACTTCGACAGTCAGGTGACCGCTACCGGTTCCCGCTCATATCGGGCTGGTGTACAGATCGGGACCGGGATCAAGAACGGGCTGGTCATCGCGGGAACGGCTGTCGGCTTCCTCGCCACGAACGTCGGGTTGGGGTTGCGAGCACTTACCGAACTCGAGAAGGTCACGACCCAGACCAATGCGGTCCTCAAGTCCACCAAGGGCGCTGCCGGGGAGAATGCCGCAGCCATCCGGGACCTCGCCGAGAAGTATGAAGCGCTGAACGCGACCATCGACGACAAGGTCATTCAGTCCGGCGAGAACGTCCTGCTCACGTTCACGAACATCAAGAAAGAGGCATTTGAGCCAGCCCTGCAGGCCGCCCTTGATCTGTCGACGGCGATGGGTCAGGACCTGCAGTCATCCATCGTTCAGGTTGGCAAGGCACTGAACGATCCCCTGATCGGATTGACAGCCCTTCGGCGGATCGGCGTGGCGTTCAGTGCCGATCAGGTCACGGTCATCAAGCGGCTCGCCGAGACCGGACATGTGGCGGAAGCCCAGAAGATCATCCTCGCCGAACTCAACAAGGAGTTCGGCGGGTCGTTCCTCGCCGGCGGTCAGACCACGGCGGGCAAGGTGGCCAAGTTCCGGGACGCGATTGAGGACCTGCAAAAGGCGCTTGCTCAGGCGTTGCTGCCGACGATCGGCAAAGTGGCCGACCGGCTGTCGACGTTCCTGCAGGACCCGGCGGTCATCAAGACGATCTCGGACCTGGGCCAGTCGATCGCCGATCTGTTCAGCGACAAGAACCTCGCCGAGGGCGGGAAGATTCTCGGTACGTTCTTCGACACGGCCAAGGCCGCCGCCCCGGTTCTGAAGGATGTCGCCAGCGCGACCCTGAACATCGTCAAGACGGCCGTGGGTCTATTCCAGCAGTTGCCAAAGCCGCTGCAGGATCTGGCAGTCGGTGCCTTCGCGGTCAACAAGCTGACCGGCGGCCTCGTGACCAACGTCGCGGGCGGCATCGTCGAGACGATCCTCGGCCGGCTTAAGGCAGCCGTGGTCAACGTCGAGGGCGCGGTGGTCAACGTCGGCGGAGTGCCAGGTGGTGGTGGTCGCGTGCCACCCGTCGGACCCAAGGGCATCGGCCTGCTGGAGTCGATCGGCCTGACCACGCCCGTGCTCGCCGCCTTGACGCTCAGCGTTGCCGCAGCAGCGGGTCTGTCAGCCATCCTCGATGCGGCGATCAACAACAAGGGCGGCCTTGACAAGGCAGGGAAGGCGCTGACTGACCAAGGCCTGACGCTCGGCGCCAATCCGGTCGTCCACGATCCGGGCTTTACAGGGACGCGGGCGCTGGGCGGTAAGGGCAGCCCGCTCGTCGTGATCGGCACGGGTCCGGGCGGCACCCTCAGCGTATCGCCGGGCGGCGATCGCGGTCTTGACAGCGCGGCCCTTCGGACCGGCCGGAACCTCGCCGAGGTGCTCCTCGACAGCCCGCTTGGCAAACTCAGCCCTGCCACCATCACGGCCAGCCTTCACTCCGCACTCGTCAATGAGTTCCGGGCCATGATCGCAGCGATCAAGTCGAACAAGCCGGAGAACGTCGCGGCCGGGGTCCGCAAGGCCGTCGAACTGCTCATCACCAAATCCGGCGGCTCGGTCTCCTCCACTCGTCAGACAATCGGCGCGCTGCGGGCGGCGCTAGCCCACGTCCACGACCCGAAGCTGGCAGCGGCGATCCGCTCCGCTCTGACGAAGGTCGAGGGGAAGCTGCCTGGCCGGGAGTTCGCACAGGCGCAGCTCAACAAGGCGGACAAGTTGATCCGCGATGGGGACGTGTCGCGGGCCGATCTCAAGACCATCGCCTCGATCGAGCGGTCACTCAGGGATCATGGCCTGCCACATGCCGCTCAGGTCATCGCCCAACGAATTGCCGCCGCGCAGTCCGCGCAGGTTGCCGCCGCGCACACGACGACCGAGGCGATCCGCCGGAAGAATCTGTCGGCTGAGATCAACACCACCGTCAACGTCTCGACATCCGTCAGCCTGCGCGGCCTGCAGAAGAAGATCAGTACCTCGACCAAGATCAACCCGACCCACGTCATCGCGATATGAGCTTCTCGGTGACCTACGGCGGGGTCGACGTCACCAGCCGTATCCGTTTCCCAGAAGGAACGGAAGGGTTTACATCGAACGCCGACGGCCAGTTCGAGGCGGCGGCCGTCCAGCTCGACAACGGCGACGGGGCCCTGACAATCGTCGCGTGGCAACCGCTCATCGCCACCGAGACCGATTGCAGTAACCCACGCGTCTGGACGGGCTACCTGTACCAGCAGACGAGCACCCGCGGCGCGTTCCGGGTTGGGTCGAGCCGGTTCGTCGATTGCGAGATGTCCGATCTCAACGTTCTGCTGAACATGCAACCCCTCCATGGCGCGACGGCGAAGCGGCCGGCCGAGACTGGCACTCAGCGGCTAGCGTGGCTGCTCGCGTCAGAGGCTCTAGCTGGGATCGTCTACGACAACGGCTTCGTCGACTCGATCCCCGACAACTTCGACGAGGCCGATTACACTGATCAGTACGCGCCCTCTGTCCTGGCCGACCTGTGTGTCTCGTCGGTCACCGACATCGGGCGCATCTTTTTTGTGTACGCCGATCCCACGACACAGCAACCAAGCCTGTTCATCAAGGTCCCGACGGTGGCAGTCCGGGACTCGACCCTCCGGATCAGCAACGTCCTGGCCGACGCGGACTCGGTCACGTTCGCACCGTCCGAGGACAGCAACGTCGTCGGGACGGCGGAGGACATCTACTGCGGCGTCCGGTTCAAGTACAAGACCGGTGAGGTCTTCGCACACAACACCGCGACCCACAACACGTACTTCTCGAACGGCTTCCACCGGATCGCGGTGTACGAGACGACTAGGGTCGGGTCGGTCGACACGGCTACTCGCCATGCCGCCAGCTTCCTGCATCTCCACGCCGGACAGATCGACACGATCTCCTGTTCGATCACCCTGCCCTCGACGCAGGTCAATCTCCTGACTGAGGGGATGCGCGTCCAGGTCAAGTTCAGCCACCTGCCGGGCTACTCCGCGTTCACGTATATGCGGGTCGCTCGCAGGACAGTCCGGCTCAACGCACAGGCGGACACGACCCTCCACTATGACGTGGCGCTCGAGCTGTCGCTGAAGGGTTTCACGGCGATCCCCGGAGGGGGGACCGGCGGGTTCCCCGCTCCCCCTCCTGCCAACGCCTCCGTCGTCCAGCACGCCAAGATCTCGCTGCCAGCGGGCGGCACGAACAACATCACCCTGCCGCAGACGCCGACCGAGGGAGACGTGTTCGTCCTGCAAGTGGGGCGGAGGGGTGGCGGGGCGCTCATGCACAGCGCCTTCACGGCCAGCCCGGACGGGACGACCACGCCCGGCTCGGACGGTGGGGCGATCGGCTACCGGACGGTTCTCGCTGGCGAGACAACATCCATCCAGGTCCGCGACCCGGCCAACAACGGCGTCGCCCAGACGTACCTCATCGCAGAGTTGACCGGGGTAGATATGACCCAGACGGCCCATTCCGAGGCGGACGTCGACACCGGGACTAAGCCATCGTCGGTCGACGCCGGAACCCTCACGATCCCCGGTGCTGGGATTGCGGTGCAGGGCGAGGTCGTTCACTGCTCCGACTGGGCCGGCAACGGTCCGACCAGCATCATCGTCCAGCCACCGTGGACCGAGTTGGAACAGAAGGCCATCCTCGTCAACGGCGATGAGCATCCGCTGGTGTGGCTCGGCTCGCAGTCATTCTCGGCGGCGGCCTCACCGTCCACGGTCCAGGCCCTGTCGGGCGGGCCGTACAACTTTGGCGGCTACGGCGGACAGACGTTGTTCTTCGCGTCCACGGCTGGGGTGACACCGCCCCTCTCGGGCCAGCAGTTCGGTCCGGTCCTGCCGGTCGAGACGCCGAACGGTGTCACGACGACATTCACTCTCCCGGCAGGCTACGAGTTTGCCGACGGCTCGCTTCGGGTCTACGTCGATCGGCTGGATCAGACCGCGGCAGTCCTGTCCTATGACGGTGCCGCCCGCACCTTCACCCTTGGCTTCGCCCCGAAGACGGGCGAGCTCGTCGAAGTCTATGCGCAGGGCCGCTGATGAGCCTACTTGACTTCGGTCCAGATGTGCCGCAAGACGATCCTGCTGACCGTTCGGTCGTTGATACCCAGCCTGCGCGCGATCACGGCTTGCCGAATACCGAGCGCCGCCAACCGACGAACCTCACGGACCTGCTCTTCGGTGTAGCGTGCCCAATGGTGGTTCGCACCGCGTGGAATGCGCTCCCATCGCGGGTGCGGAGCGTGCATTCGCCCCTTCGCTCTCGCGTCCGCGTTGTTGTCGGCTCGGGTTCCCGCAAACAAATGATCCAGGCGGACACAGGCCGGCGTGTCGCAGTGATGGCAAATCACGAGACCATCCGCGATCGGGCCATTCGCTTCAGCCCAAGCAAATCGGTGGGCAAGAGAGAAGTGGCCGCGTCGGTTGAGACGCCCGTAGCCCTTGTTGTTCACAGCGCCCGTCCACAACCAGCACTCGCCGGACCGATCAACGCGGGACCAGAACCGTTCGTCTCGCATTACCTCTGTCATTATAGCGAGGTGTGCTTTGCCTGATCCGACAGGACGGGTGTCACATCTCCCCGACAACCATCGGGGCATCGCGTGGAAGGAGCCGTGTCGCGCCGCCTCAACGGCCAACGTCGCGGTCACGACTGGACTTGCCAACGGTCAGGTTGTCGACGGGGTGACGCTGGCGACGGGCGATCGGGTCCTGCTCAAGAACCAAACCGCCGGGGCGGAGAACGGCATCTGGGTCAGCCAGGCAACGGGCACCGCGATCCGGGCGTTCGACATGGACCAGGACGCCACCTCGGCGGTCCCGGCGTCCGAGGTGCTCGGAGCGGTCATCAAGGTCATCGCCGGGACAGCCAACGGCGGGACGCTCTGGCAGAACACCAACACGTCGGTCCCGGTCATCGGCACGACGGCCCTGACGTTCAGCCAGATTGTGACCTCTGGCAGCAGCGGCGGGTCGCTGCCGTGGTTCAACGTCATGAACGCTGCCTACGGCGCGCTGAACGACGGGACGACCGACGACACGGCCGCGATCAACCTCGCGATCGCCGCACTCGTAGCCGCCGGCAGGGGGGTGCTCTACTTCCCCGCCGGCACCGGCTACAAGGTCACCGCGACGCTCACGGCGCTGTCGGTGCCGTGCCTCGTCCTCGGGGACGGCGGATCGCTGACCGTCACCCCGACCGATGCACCGAGCCGGATCATCTTCAACAGCACGACGACGGCCGTGTTCAGCGTCACCTCGAACAACGTCTCGTTCGCTAAGATCGCGGGCCACTACACGGGCTCCACGCCCTCAGCCGGAAACGCCTTCATCCAGATCCCGGCCGGCGGGTCACGCGGCTACTGGGCGACGTATGACGAGGTGACGGCCACCGGCTTCTACGTCAACTACGACTTCGCCGAGGGCGGCTGGTGGCACATGCGCGACTGCGCCTCGCGCCAGTCGTGGCTGTACGGCCTGCGGACCAAGAACACGGCCAGCCCCGATGAGGGCGACTGGTCGATGGTCGGCTGCTACTTCGTCGACGGAGCGAACAGCTCCACGGCGGCGATCCGGATCGAGTCGGCCGGCGGCGGGAAGATCATCAACACCAAGATCAACTCATCGGTGACGGTCGGGTTCCTCAACGGCATCGATGTGTCGATCGGAGCGGGCATCGGGACGGGCGTCCTGCTGATCGCCAACAACTCGATCGAGAACGTCCGCGGCGACGCGATCACGATCGCCACCATCAGCACCGGCTTCTACGGGCTGATCTCGATCACGGGCAACGAGGTCGGGCTGTACTCGAACAACACGGGCCGCGCCGTCAAGATCAGCGCCGCCACCAACGGCGCGTTCCCGGCCAACGGCAGCATCGGCGTCATCACGATCGCTGGTGGGACGTTCCATACGAGCGGCACGGCTCGAGCGGCGGTCGAGCTCATCAAGACGGACCTGGCGTGGCTCGGCGATTACCAGATCAGCGGTTTCAACGCCCGCTACACGTCGTCGGGTGACACGAACACGACGGACGCCGCACCGCTGACGATCAAGGACGAGGGGGTCGCGCTCGCCACTGCTGCGACCTCGATCGACTTCGTGGGGACGGCGGTGTCGGCATCTGGCACCACTGCGGCCAAGACGGTCACAGTATCGCTATCGGCCGGAGGGGCGGTCGGAGAGATCCTGATCTCCAACACCCCGTCGACGCCGTTGGTATTCGCCGATCTCATCCAGAACGAGGCGCAGACTGACCTCGTCTACGCTGACATCGGATAGGAGCCGCTCGTGACCAAGGCATCGGATAACGAGTTCCCAAGCCTGCTCATCAAGGAGGGCACGGCTCCAGCCTCTCCCGCCTCCGGGGATCAGCGTGTTTACATCGACTCGGCCGATCACCACCTCAAGCGGAAGAACAGCTCGGGCACGGTCACCGACCTCGAAGGTGGAACGGCGGCGGCCTACGTCACGGCCCACGGGGCACGGGTGATCCGCAGCGCCAACCTGTCGGTCGGCAACAACGTCTACACCGTCCTCGCGTTCACGGCCGAGGACTTCGACACGGACGCGATGCACGACAACACGACCAACAACTCGCGCCTCATCATTCCCACGATCACGGGCGTGACGACCGGCCTGTGGCACGTCACGTCCTTCGGCTACACGGACCAGCTCAGCCAGAACGCCCGGCAGGACTGTGCGATCCGGTTGAATGCCGCTGGGAATCCCGCCAGCGGGACGCTGATCGCGTTCGGGTCCATCCCCAACATCGCCGCAGCCAACTTGGTGCTCGGGGCGTACGGAGCGGCATGCGACTACGTGTTCACGGCGGGCGACTACGTCGAGACGTTCGTCCGGACGACGGGCGGCACGTTCAATGCCGTGTTCGATGCGGGTGCGTCGCCGGTCTTCTCGATCTCGTTCCTAGGCAAGGTGACATAAGGGCCTTGACACTGGTTATAACGGCCTGCTACCGTATGGCCCATGAGCGAACGGAGGCTGACAACCGGAGGCGCTGCGTGGGGGCCTGAGCGCGTGGCGCTCGGCATCTCTATCCGCGAGCTCGCCCGGCTGTCCGGCGTCGACAAGGCGATCCTGTCGATGGCCGAGCATGGCCGTCTCGTCCCATCCGGCGCGGAGTACGCCGCAGTCATGGAGGCGCTCCGCAAGGCGCGTGAGGCCGCGTGATCTGCTCGACCTGCGGCGCCCTGACAACCCTCGATACCCGCCTCCGCCGGTTGGTGTGCGACGTCTGTCGCCGCGAGCCGGCGGTTTGTGTATGTCGGCCGGTCATGGCGGCGTGGGTCCGTCGCTCGCGTGACGGGCTGCTCCGAGGAAAGGTCCTCGCAGCATGACCCGCCCGCCCAGCGCCGACGACCAGACCTACGTCCCCGACCGCCGCGAACGCAAGCTCGTCCGGGACGGCGACCGCCTGACCGATGAGACGGCGATCCAGGAATGGATCAACTCGATGCGCGCGCCTCAGCGGAAGGTCAAGCGGCTGTCCGAGGATGACCCGGCGTTGCAGAGGCCGGGGCGATGAGACAGGCTCACCGTCCCTCCCGCCTGCGCGAGGCAATCGACCTCGTCGCCTTCCTCGTCTGCGCGTTCGTCATCATCCTGCTGCTGTCGATTGACGGGATTCACTGATGACAGACATGGACCGGGCGCGAGAGTTTGTCGTCGCTTTGCTTGTCGGTTTAGGGATCGCGGCGGCGGGCTTTATTCTCGGGCGGCTGTCGGTATGACGTACAACCTTGCGTTCGCCGCCACCATCGCGACCTGCGCTGACGTTGCGTCGTGGCTCGCTCTTGTTCTCCCCGGCCGCGTCCACGAGGGCAACCCCATCGTCCACTCGATGGTCGCAGAAGGTGCAGCCGGGGCGCGCCTCCTCCTCCTGGTCGTCCTGTGGTCCCTCGCCATCGCCTCTGACCGGATCGGCGGGCGGGCGGTCTACGCCGTGAGGCTGATGCTGGCGGTGGCGATTGTGGTGGGGGTGCTGGGTTGCGCGAGCACGATTGCGAGCGCGACGTGATGGAGGGACTCGCGTTCGGCCTCGGCATGATCCTGTCCTCGCTCATCATCGTCGCGTACTTCCGAACGATCGGTGCGCCGCTCCCGCCTAGACCGTCGCCGCAGGTCGTCTTCCGTTTCGTCCATCGCGAGGACCGGGCGGCATACGTTCGGATCATGCGTCGGTCACTGGCCGTTCAGATGCGCGATCTGAACCGAGCCCTCATGCAGCTCAACCGGACGATCGGCAAGGCACTGTTGCCGACGCTGGAGCGAATGACCCTCGCCCTATCACGGATATTCGACCGATGATCCCGCCCGACGAGATCCTTTTGTGTGGCTATTGCGGACTGGAGGCCCGCATCGTCCGCCTCAAGGCCGGCGGCATCGAGCACGTCATCGGCTACCAGCGCCACCCATTCACCCTCGCGGCTCCTAGGCCCGCGTCGAACCCTTCCATCCCGGTGGGGCTTTCGGCGCGGACCGGGGCGCCGTCGCGCACACCCCGAGTGTCTCTGAGCTCGCCGGTCGTCCAGGAGGGCGGCGCCCCATCTATCGCGGCTCCTAGCGATGGGCAGCAGTTCACGCCTCCGAGAGGAGAGCCCGTGATCCTGGCTGCTGCCCATCGCGGGGCGCCACGCGACCAGCGCGAGGAAGGATCGTCGCGGCGATCTGCGCTCCACCCGCTCCCGGACCGCGTGCCCCTCCGGGAGCATTCCCAGCCCTCAATGGAGAGGCGTGAACGTCGGCCCTCCCCCCGGCAGCGCTCCGCCTCTCCCTTGAGCGCTTGGCGCTCTCCCGCCGGGGGCGACGGGGACTAGGGTCGGCGGGCCTTGGGCTGGTCCGCCGACCCTGATATTTCTCCCGCTAGCGTATTGACAACTTACGCTAGAGCGAGTACTATACGGACATGAAGACGACCGACAAGACTCGCAGTATGGATGACCTCACCGAAGTGGAGCGCCGACTGGCTGGGCTAGAGCCGACCCGTCCGCTCACTCTCGCCGAAAGCAGAGAACTGATGAGCCGGAACCTCGATAGATTGTGTGTCGAGATGTTCCAGCCGTGGTTGGAGGACGAGCGCAACCGGATCGCACGGGGTCTCCGTCCGATGCTCCTGTCGGTTCTCCCGGCGACCGACGACGAAGGAAACGCGGCTGCGGATGTAGCCGATGGGATGCTCGACGCTCTTGGGCTGATGGCGTGACCCTCAAAGAAGCCGCCGCCAGCCTCGGCACCACACCCGACAACCTCCGCGGCGCCATCGCCCGCGGCTCACTCAAGGCCCAGAAGCTCGGCCGTGACTGGCACGTCACCGAGACCGACCTGGAACGCTACCGGCGCGATCATCTGCGCCGGAAAGGGGAGGCAGCATGACCCGCGACGAGCGAATCGCCGAGGTGCGGCGCGAGCACATCAACCTACACCGGTACTGCCGTCCAGGCGGCACATCGGGGATGAGAGGACGACCCTTCGGCCAGACTTGCAACGATCCGTGCCACAGGGTTAGCGGCGTACCGGTGCCGCAGTCTCCAAGGGCACGGTTCTCCAAGTGATCGAGCCGCGCCGTCACTGTCGTCATTGTCGAAAGGTCGTCGTATTCCGCTGGCCTGCCGACGTTTGGGTCCATCGGATCAGCCAATCCGTATGGTGCGATGAGTCCGCGACCACGCAAGCAGAGCCGGTGCTCCGATGACCGCAATCGTCTCGACACCGGCCTGTGAGGCCCGCACCGGGTTCTACCCCGGCGAGTGGGCCGAGATGCCCACCTTCTGCCAAGCAACCGTCGGCCTCACGACCTGGCGGGACTCGAGCGGCTTCACCCATCGAGCCTGTCGTCACCACCGGGACGCGATGCTGCGGCGGTATCCGCTCGCTCCGGTCACGTCGATCGCGGCGCGACAGGATGCCTTCGAGGAAGGCCGTCTGACGTTCGAGCGCTCCGGCCTCTCGGCAGACAACGGGACGATCTGCTCCCTCGCAGGCCACGTCGACGGCTGCCCCGGCAAGGCTGGCGGAGACCACGAGCTGCGCGAGGGCTGGATCGCCTACGACGACGAGTGGGGGAACCGGATCGAGGTCGAAGTCCTGTGAGCGCCCGCGACGACATCATGAAGGACTATGTTCCGGTTAACGAGCGGATCGGCGCGTTCCTGGCGAAGCATCCCGAGGGCTCGTTGCAGTCGGAGCTCGTCGAGCTGTCCGACTCCCGCGTCGTGATGCGCGCCTATGCGTACCGCTCGCCCGACGATCCCCGTCCAGGCATCGGCTACTCGTCTCTGGAAATCCCCGGCCGGACGCCGTACACCCGCGGCAGCGAGGTCGAGAACGCCGAGACTTCGGCTTGGGGCCGGGCGATCGCCGCGCTTGGCTTCGAGGTCAAGCGCGGCATCGCCTCGGCCGAGGAAGTGCGCAACAAGCAGGACGAGCCGCGGATCGTCACGGTGGGGACGGATCAGATTGACGTCTCGACGTCCCACGGCGGGCTCATCGGTACCGCCATCGCGCAAGGCAACCACGATTTCAACCTGCGTCAGACACCGGAAGGCTGGGTGCTCCCGTTCCGGGTCAAGAACGGCTCGAAGTCGTTCATCGTCCGGGCCGAGGACGGCCTAGCCCAAGCCCTGGATGCGATCAAATCGACCGTCATCGATCAGCGCGTCACGGTCTGGGGCCACTGGATTCCGCAGACGATTCCGGCCAAGGGCAACAAGCCGAAGATCACCTACAACGTCTTGGTTCTCGAACGGATCGCGACACCTGACGGCATCCTGCCGGCGCCGGTGTGGGATACGAAAGACGCTCCACCCGCCGACGATCGCGACGCGTTGCCCGAGCCGCCCGAGGAGGCGCCGTCGATCCCGTTGTTCGATGAGGACGAACAACACTTGCTCGATGAGGTGATTGGGGCGGTGCCGTGAGCGACGAGCCGTTCGTGGAGTTGACGGACGAGGAGTGGGAGAAGCGAGTGGATGCCATCCTCGCCGAATATCCGGGACTATTCCCGCGTCACGCGGTCATGTTCGTGCAGGCTGAGGAGAGGCAACGTCGATATCGCCATGACGCGCTGGCATGGGAGCGCGAGAGGGGCCGCGCGTTCGCCGAAGGAATGCGGGAGGCGTCGTGAGCGATCACCAGTGTCTCGTCGCCTCTGAGCCTTGTGGCTGCACGGGATGGGTGGAAGTGCTCGGCTACGGCCACGATCCGGGCGCCTATCGTGAGGCTGCGCGCCACGCTGCCAAGGGGTTCCGCATTGAGCAGCTCCGCGTCGACGATTGGAAGGCGCGAGGCTCGTGGCACTGCGCCGATCACCCTGACGGCCCCCCTTGGTGGAAATCGAACGGCGGCAACGGCAAGCGCCCAGCGGCATACGCCGCTGCCGTGGGACTCGGACTGTGATCCGCCGCAGGCGCAAGACCGATCCCGTCACCCCCGACCTTCGCGAAGCCCTGCTCGCCCGTGACATGGGTTGTGTTCTCGCCTTCCTCCAAGAAGGCCACGTCTGCCGCAACCAATGGGGCGATGTCATCGACTGGCGGGACCGCGACGGATTGACCGTCGAGCACGTCAAGTCGCAGCTCCAGATGGGACGCAGGGCCCCGTCCGACCTAGCCCATACCGTGATCCTGTGCGCCGGCGCGAACATCGGCGTTCCGTCGAAGGAACAGCGAAACCTGATCCGGGCGTACCTAGAGGGAAGGCCGGTGATCGGGTGACGCAGGTTCAGCGCGTCGTTCGCTTCCTCCGAGAGCACGACGGGGCGACGATCCTCGACATCACGAAGGGCCTCGACCCATTCGTCGCGAATCCCCGCGCCCGCATCTCCGATGCCCGAGCTCTCGGTCATCAGATCGACTGTATCAAGGACAAGGACGGCAGGCTCCGCTACTACATCGACCGTGACGCCAAGCTGACGCTGTTCGGTGCGGCGTGAGCGCGTTTCGTCGCTCCATCTGGACGCGTTATCAGAACGGCGCCACGTCGAACGAATTGAGTCCCGGCCTCGCGATGAAGCTTCTCGCTGGTGGCGCTATTCGCGATCTGGCGGAAGTAACGGGCGTAAGCGTCCGGACTGTCTACCGATGGCGCAAGGACCTGGCCTCGGTCGAGACCGTGACGATCGCCGGGTGGACGGCCACGTTCGCACGCCGTCACGGCAAGCCGCCCGTCCGGATCAGCGCGTGGGAGCGTGGATAACTTCGTGGACAACGCTATTGCGTCGAGCCGCCCACCCGTGCCATTCTCCGCGCCTAACAGCATGAGACCCCGGAACGGGTCCGGGGTCTCGATCGCGTCGCTCTGGCGCGATCCCATGATCGGCTTGCCTGGCGCATTTTGTCAAGATGTGCGCCTAAATACCCACCCGTGGCACGGTGAGCAGCGGGACCCGTCCCGAGCGGTGCAGACCCGCAATTCCCTGGTCCCTCTGGGACAAAGAAACCCCGTTTTCCTGTGGAGCGCGAGCTCCGGGCGGGGCGGGCCGCGGTAATGGCAGGACAGGGCGCGATGGCTCGCTCAAACGTGCACACGGCGACAGGCCAGACGGCACGCACGTCTCCCGGCAACGGGGGGCGTGTGCCCGGCTCCGGCCTCCGGCAGGATGAGCTCGAACGGCGCTATCGAGCAGTCGTGCGAGCCGCGCGCCTCGTGATCCAATGCGGCCACGCGAACCTCAACCAGCCGAAGTACGGCGTGCGCGTCAGGGCATTCGACTTCCTAGACAACGCGCTGGACGCTCTCGACGAACTGACATGACCTATCTCGAATGTTGCGTCTGCGGCACCACCGGCCCCCAGGTCCGCATCCGCCTCGTGGAATGGGCCGAGCCCGTGACGAAGCGGTTCGACTCCCTGCCCCTGTGCGTCCAGCGTGACGAATGTCGAGTTCGGGTCCGGGAACGGGGCGAGACGTGGCCGTTCCGTAGCGACGAACAACGATGAAGCGGCGCAAGCTCCTCCGCTCGTGGCGCCAGTACCGGCGTGAGCGGCCGTTCCATGACTTGGCCGAGGTGCTCTATCGGACCATGAATGGCAGCGTTACCGGCGGACTGAGTCGGACTTGGACTTATGAGCCGAACATCGTATGGCCGCCCGTCACGTTGACGTTCGAGCGCCGCCAGCTCCTGGCCGCCATCAAAGAGGAGGAACCCGCCCAATGAGCACGTCTGAACCGGTGAGGACGGCGATGCCGCGACGTGCGCCTGAATGGGAGCCGCCAGTTCCGGGCGAGACACCACGCGAGGCCGACGTGCGGCGGGCAAGGAACCGCGACTCCCGCGACGAATGGCATCGCTACATCGACACCCGATGCGCCGATTGCGGGATGGTCCGCTTTCACGTCAGCCATGAGATGGACCCGGAGCACTCGGCCGAGGGACCCGAGTACCACGCTGAGTTCGCGCACCACCCGTTCGTGGAGCCCGTCCGATGACCCAGGCCCCCACCCCGCGCCGGGAACCGCGGACGACCATTGACGGGTGTGAGACAATATGGGTGCAGGTCCTAGCTGCTAACCGAATAGACTCATCGACGCCCGTTCGTACTGCTAGGACCAGTGCGAGCGGGCGTTTCGATTGGAGGTCCTAGCTCCAATGGCGACCACGAGCCGCAAGACGCCGATCAAGTACGGCGACATCATCGGCGCGCTGAAACTCGGCGCGTACATCGGCCTCATCTTCGGGCTACTCATTGTCGGAGGCTGGCGATGACAGCCGACCGCCAGAGCGCCGAGACGGCCATGAGCCCGATCGTCCTGTTTGACATTGACGGCGTGATTCTCTCAGCGGACGGGACACCGCTGCCCGGAGCGGGGTGGCTCGTTGACACGCTGATGTGCCTCGGCTTCGAGGTCCGGTTCTGGTCGGCCGGAGGCACACGCCATGCTGGCGAGGCCATCAACCGGGCGGGCATCTACGGCTCGTTCACGATCCACGAGAAGCCCACCTACCCGCCGACCGAGGACGACGCACTCCGCATCGTGGGCCGCCGCCCGGCATTGCAGATCGACGACGATCACACAGAGCGGATCGCCGATTGGCCATTCATGGAATGGGGAGCGCAGTGGGGACCGATGGCCGCCGCCGCCCGTGCCGCTCGTCCGGCAGCGGAGCCGGGGCTGCGAGAGGCGCTGCGGGAACTTCTCGATGCGACGACCGACATTCGACGGATCACGCCGGTCCGGTCCGGGCACATGGAGATCGAGGAGCGTTGGGCTGAGGCGATCGTTACCGCTCGTGCCGCCCTCGCCGCCGGAGAGACGCCGTGAGCCGCTTCGCCTTCGCGTTCCTCGGCCTATGGCCGCGCTGGCTCCTCGATGCCGAGTGTCGCGTCCTAGAGCGCATCTTCCGATGACAGACGAACAGCGCAGCGTGACCGTCGAGGACTGGCTCCTCGCTATCCGTGAGGAGACGCGACAGGCTGTCCTCGAAGGCGATGCGCAGGACTGCTCGTCGGCTGACTGCATCGCCGACGCCGTGTACGAGATCGTCCGCGTGGCGCTGGCCGCCCTGCCCGCCACAGACCCGGCAGGACTGGACGCGGCGTGGGCCGAGGTCGAGGCGGCGCTGCCAGAAGGGTGGCACGTTGGCCGGGTGCTGCGAACGGCGCCCGCTTACGAGGAGCGGTGGATGGCGTTCGCGCAGCATTCTCCCGGCCCGAACCGGAACTACGAGGAGAAGCACGGGCCGTGGGCCGCCACTCCCGCCGCCGCGCTGCTCGCCCTCGCTTCTGAGGCGTCCCATGTCGACTGACAACCCCGAGCGCCGGGGCGCCGATCCTCTCATCGAACTGCTCGACATGCTCCGACTTCACCGTCGGCTCGATGCCGAAGAGGCCAACGCTCTCGAACGAGCGCATCTCGCCACAACGGGTCGCGATCCGCATGTCGACTGGCCGGCAGTCGAGCATCTCGTGGACGCCGCCATTCGTCGCGGCGATATCACCACTTCACGAGGTGCTG
>Ga0070699_100000427_pt1 | contig 40529 bp, 40 predicted proteins | sample KBSK1503metaG_FD_65473 | JGI IMG/M metagenome (GOLD analysis project Ga0070699, IMG submission 65473) | Corn, switchgrass and miscanthus rhizosphere microbial communities from Kellogg Biological Station, Michigan, USA - KBS K1-50-3 metaG | ecosystem: Host-associated > Plants > Roots >... | reverse complement strand
AAGCTGGTCGCCCAGTTTGGGGACGCCTGCAACGTCGGCGGCGATCCCGACACGATCCGTCACAAGCTCGGCGTCCTGCGGCAGCATTGCGAGGCGGTCGGCCGCAACTACGACGACATCGTCAAGTCGGCCGAGGCGGAGGTACTGGTGATCGGCAAGGGCGATGATCCCGAGCGGGCGAGAGCCAGGGCCCGTGGCTACGAGGGCTTCCGCGAAGGGACGCTCGTGGCTGACGCGGACAGGGTGGCGGCGCACCTGCGGACCTTGATCGAGGCCGGCATCGACTACTTCATCATCTATACCCCGGGCGTCGCCTACGACCAGGAGCCGTTCCATCGGTTCGAAACTGAAGTGATTCCGCAACTCGCCGGCGCGACCCCGGTACACTCGACCACGAGATGACGATGAGCGAGCCGACGGTCTATATCGACTTCCTCTGTCCCTGGGCCTATCGCGGGTCGATGTGGCTGGCCGAGGTCGCGAACGCCGGCCGCATCCGTCCCCAGTTCCGGTTTTTTTCGCTGAGCCAGAACCACCAGGCTCGCGACGGTTCCCCCAACCCACCCATCTGGGAGCGCGACCCCCAGGCGAAGGGACTCCCAGCCTTCCTTGCCGCGACCGCTGCCCGTGCCCAGGGGCCCGAACTCGGTGATCGTTACCGGCTAACCCTGCAACGCGCCCGCCACGAAGACCACTACCCCGTCGACCAACATGCCACCCATCGGATCGTTGCCGAGCGCGCGGGACTCGACGTCGCCCGTTGGGAGCAAGATCTCAAGGCAGCGGATTTCACCACACTGGCTGAAGAGCACGAGGAGGCGGTGCGGCGTGGCGTCTTCGGTGTGCCAACCCTTGTCTGGCCCGAGGGCCGGAGCTATTACCTGAAGATCACGGAGCTCATCCCGCCCGACCGGGCAGTCCCCCTCTACGACGCCATCGAAACCGTCCACCGCTTCGGCGAAGTGATCGAGATCAAGACGCCCGAATCCGAAGGCACGCTGGCCGCCTGACCCGTTGATCAGGCTGGAATCAGCCGAATGAACACGGGTCTCCTGATCGCGTTCCTGGTGACCACGACCGTCGCCATGGTCCTGCCGGGGCCCGACATGCTCTTTGTGCTGGCCGTCGGCTTACGCGGCGGTCCCAGGCTCGCGCTACTCGCTACCTCGGGCGTTGCGACTGGCGAAGCCGTTCACATCACCCTCGCCGCGGCTGGTCTGTCCGCGCTCTTCCTGACCTTTCCAGCCGCGTTCACTGCCGTACGCGCCGCGGGCGTCGTCTATCTGCTCTACCTTGGCATCCAGAGCATCAGGGGACGCGGCGGACTGCGCGCGAGCGAAAAGACGCCTGCGCCCCCACACGCTCGGCGAACCTACCTGCAGGGCCTGCTGACTAACCTTGGCAATCCCAAGATGATTACCTTCACCTTCGCGTTCCTGCCGCAGTTCGTCGACTCCCGGCTCGGCCATGTCTGGGCGCAGTTCCTGATTCTGGGTGCGATCTTCCTCGCTTTCGAATTCGCGGTCGACGGGACCGTCGGCGTCTTCTCCGGTCGGATCGGACGAATGCTTCAGCGCCGAAAGGCCCGCCGCGGCGTGGAGATCGCGACCGGATCCATCTTCATCGGGCTCGCCGCTCGGCTGGCGCTGGAGAAACGCTAAACCCTATCTCGCCTGAAGGCTACGCTACTCGACCTCGAACATGACGTCGTCGATGTAGCAGTACATCCAGTCTTCGCCGGGCTCGAGCGACTTGACGATCGGGTGGCCGGTGGCGCGGTAGTGCTTGGTCGCGTGCTTGTTCTTCGACGAGTCGCAGCAGCCAACGTGGCCGCAGCTCTCACACAGGCGCAGATGAACCCAGGTGTCCCCCATCTTCAGACATTCCTCGCAGCCCTTGGTTTTCGGCTGCGGATTACGAATCAGCTCGAGATGCGTGCAAACTTGCGTGGTGGCCAAGGTCCCTACCTTCCTTCCCGACTAAGCCGGCGTCGCCAGCTGGTCGGCGGTCTCGAATTGCCGGTGATACAGTCGCGCGTATAAGCCATTCTGCTTGAGCAGGTCGGCGTGCCGCCCCTGCTCCACCAGCTCGCCATGCTCCATGACCAGGATGAGGTCGGCCGCCAGAATGGTCGAGAGCCGGTGCGCGATAACCAGCGAGGTACGACCTTCGAAGAGCGGCCGCAACGCCACCTGGATGAGGTGCTCGGACTCGGAGTCGAGGTTGGAGGTCGCCTCGTCCAGAATCAGCACCCGTGGATCCTTGAGGATGACACGCGCGATCGCGACCCGCTGCTTCTCACCGCCGCTCAGCCGGTGACCTCGTTCCCCGACGACGGTGTCATAGCCTTCGGGCAAGGACGCGATGAAGTCGTGGATGTAGGCTGCCTTGGCGGCCGCCACCATCTCGGCCTCCGTCGCGCCGGGCCTGGCGTAGAGAAGGTTGTCGCGGATCGAGGCATGGAAGAGGAACGTATCCTGAAAGACCATCCCGACCTGGCTGCCGAGCGACTCGAGCGTGAGATCGCGGACGTCGTTGCCGTCCAGCCGAATCGCGCCCAGCTGCGGGTCGTAGAAGCGAGGGAACAGGCTAGTAATCGTAGTCTTGCCAGCGCCGGTGGGGCCGACGAGCGCCGCCAGCTGACCGGGCTCGATGGTGAAGGAAACATTCTTGACCGCCGGCCGATCGCTTGAGCCGTAGCGGAACGTCACCTGATCGAACTGAACCTGGCCACGCGCCTGCTCCAGATGGAGCGCCTGCGGTTTCTGACCGATCGTGACCGGCAGATCCATGTACTCGAAAATGCGCTGGAAGAGAGCGAGCGAGCCGACCACATTGACCTGCATGTTGGCCAGCGAGCCGACCGGCCCGTACAAGCGTCCCAGCAAGACCGTCGCAAATGTGACGACAGTGCCGACGGATTCCTGGCCGGTCACGACCAGATAACCGCCGAACAGCCAGAGCACGGCGGGACCTGCGGTCCCCAGCACGCCCATCAGCATGAAAAACCAGCGGCCGATCATCGACTGCCTGATGTTGAGCAGGCGCAGGTCGTCGTTGAGCTGGCGGAAGCGGAGAGTCTCGGCCGATTGCCGCACGAATGCCTTGACCAGCTGCATGCCCGATATCCCGAGGGTCTCCTGCATGTAAGCGGTCATCTCCGAAAGTTTTCCCTGTGTTGCCTTCCGGGCCTGGAAGGTGGCCTTGCCGACGCGGAGCGTCGGCAGGAGGAAGGCTGGCAGCACCACCAGAGCCGCGATCGTCAGTTTCCAGTCAAACGCGAACATCAGGACGACGGTGCTGGCCAGGATGACGACGTTGTTGACGAGGCTGAAGATGGTGTCGGATACGACACTCTGCACGCCGTTGACGTCGTTGCTTAGCCGGGACATCACGTCGCCCGTCCGGGTGGCGGTGAAGAAGGCGATCGACTGCTTGAGTACCCTATCGAACAGCTGGTTGCGCAGGTCGAACATGATGCTCTGGCTGATCCGGTTGCTGAAGTACGACTGGACCACGCCGATCAATCCACCGACCACCGCCGCGCCGACGAGGATGCCGATCAAAAGGGCGACGGTCCCGAACCGGCCGTTGCTGGCGGTCAGGTAGTTGATCAGGTCACGGATAACGATCGCCGGGACCAGCCCGAGGGCCGCGGCCGCGCCGATGCAGGCGAGGACGACCAGGGCCAGCCGCCAGTAGGGGATGAAGTAGGAGAAGACGCGCTTGAGGAGCGGCCACTCGAGCTTGACCCCGGGTTCCGGCTCATGAAAGCCGCCGTGCCACCAATACATGCTCGTTAGCCTACCCAGCCACGACCGGTTTCAACGACCCGCACTCGGAGCCCCCACCCTGCCCTCCCCCAAACGGGGAGGGATTTCAGCCAGGGACTTCCCCGAGGGTTACCGTGACCTCCTTCACCTCACCCGCCCGGACCAGGCCGAAGGTGTGGTTCGAATCGGCGTCGAGCGAGCGCAGGATGGCGAAGAGCGCGTCAACGCGCCCGGACAGCGGATCATCGTCAACCGTGACGAGCGTGTCCCCTTGGAGAATTCCGGCCTTATGAGCTGGACCACCCGGGTCGACTGTGACGACCAGAAGCCCACTCTCCTGCCCAAGCCCGAGTGTGTCGCTCAGCCGGACTGGCTGGACGCCAACGCCGAGATAGGCGGTCCGGATCCGACCATGGGTGCGCAGGCTCTCCGCCACCCGATCCGCGATGTCCACCGGCAGTGCGAGGCTCACGCCTCGCCCAAAGTTCCAGCTGTTGATGCCGATCACACGGCCCTCCGTGTCCACGAGTGGGCCGCCGGAGAACCCGGGCAGCAACTGCGCCGTCGTTTGGATTAGTAAAAGGCGCTGGCCGCCCCGCCAGCTCCGAAATTCGCCAGAAGCGCCGCTGACGATCCCCATCGTGACCCGCTGCTCGCCGATCGTGCCGCCCAGAGCCAGCACGAGATGGCCGGTTCGCACGGCCGCCGACCGACCACGTGGCGCGGGAGCGCCTCGCAGACCCACGGTTCGTAAGAGGGCAAGGTCGGTGCCGCGATCACGGCCGACGACCGACGCCTTGACGGTCGTCGGAGCGCCGGTGACGAGGATATTGTCGTCGGCCTCGATCACGTGATCAGCGGTCAGCACCAGGTTATCGGCCCAGATGATGCCAGTAGCCGGACGGCCGCCTCGGGCGTCGACGCGGACGAGGCTGGGCGCGAGACGGGCGACTACCTGGGCGATCTCGCCAGACAGATCGGACAGCATGGTCATGCCCTGACGCGATCGCGTCGATTCAGGCGAGGTGCGCCGCGACTTCCTCGTGACAGTCGGGGCATTCTTCCTCCGGACCCGGAGCATGGTCGGCGTGTTTCGACTCCATCGGATACTGGGCTGCCCGCCAGGCCGCCAACCCACCGCGTAGTGCCCACGCCTGCCGGCCCTGCTGTCGGAGGAATTGCGCCACACGGGCGCTGGTGCCTTCGTCTGGTCAGGTGCAATACGCGATGACGTCGCGGTCGGACGGCAGTGACTCGAGATGCCGCAAGATCTCCGACACCGGACGCGCGGCCTGGAGGCCTCGGATGATCGGTTCGGGCGGGACCCGGATGGCTCCTGGGATTCGGTGGCTCACCGCCGGATACACCAGCGAGCTGGTCACATCGAGCGGGATGGCCTCGCCTGCGTCGAACTTCGCCTTCGCGGCGGCCGGATCGATCCGCGGCGCGATCATCATCGGCGTGGTTCGGGCGGCAATTCGGGCAGCAGCCAGGGAAGCGCTTCGGACATTGGCCGCACCAATGTGACGTAATGCGGATGATCGATCTTGTCGCGCGCGACGATGGCGAGCGCCGCCGCGAGCAGGGCGCGCTCCGCCTTGTGACCAACGTCACCATGCTCGGCCTTCCAGTCTTCGAGCGACGTTCGACGCTCGGTTAGGTCGAGGATGCGCTTGCGCGCGTCGTCCCACTGCGGTCCGCGGTCGCTCTTCTCGAGGGCGCGGAGCGCCGCGCGTTCGGCCTCATGGAAGCGCTCCATAATCCGGGGATCTTCATGGCGGTCCCAGCCCCAGGCGGCCCGCTCGATGCCGGCCGGTGAGAGCACCCGCGCGTCCGCGATCAGGCGGTCGAGACCTTCTTCTTTCGCACCATATCCCTCGGCGTCTACTGCCATATCGCTTGCCTAGTCTAGAGCGTCGTCGCTAGACGAGGATCCAGCCGAGACCAATCGAGCGGGCGACAGCCTCGGCGCGCGAGTGCGCGTTCAGCTTCCCGAGCACCGCACCGGCGTGGAATTTCACGGTGTGCTCGCTGATCTGGAGACGCCCGGCGATCTGCCGGTTGGTGAAGCCGCGTGCCATCAACTGGAGCACCTCGAGCTCGCGTGGAGTGAGCGACTCCATTGGGACGTTGACGGCCGGTTCGATCCGCTCGTCGTGAGGCAAGAGGGTGGCAATCTCCTGACGCGGAATCGACACCAGTCCGCGGGCTGAGGCGACCAGGGCCGCGGCCAGCGTCTCCGGATCCACCGCGACCGGCAACAGGGCGGAAGCACCGAAGGCGAGCGCCTGGGCGAGTTCGCCGTGCTCGCCGGCGAGCGCCACAATCGGCAATCCCGGCTGTGCCGTGGCCAGACGCGCAACCGCATCGAGCTCTTCGAGCTCGCCGTCGCCGACGTCGAGGAGCACGACGTCCGGCAACAATTGCCCGGCGAGCGACGCCGCCTCGGACACGCCACCGGAACCTACCAACTTCATCCCGGCCATGCCCTCCAGCAGCGCTGCAAGCCCGCCGCGGGCCAGCGGACTCGGCGAGACGATCAGTACCCGGAGATCGGCCATGTTCAAGGTTGTACCCAAGGATAGGGCGGCGCGTCGTCCGCCAGCCAATCTCGAGTCAGAAATAGCCAGAAGGCCAGACCAGCGTAGCGCCCATACCGCTTGAAGCGGCGCTCGATGGTACGATCGCTGACCGGCCGCTTCTTCCCGAGCAGGCGGGCGTAGGTGGGCCTGGTCCAGGAATCGAGGATGAGGCGGTCGTATCGGCCCAGCATCAACATGATGTGCGCGGCAGCGTAGGGGCCAACGCCGGGCAAGGCCAGCAGCTGCGTGGCGACGTCGTCGTCGGGCAGCTCTTCCCGCGAGCATCGCGCGAGGCTCTCCAGCTCGACCCGCCCAGACGCGACGTCTTTGGAGAGCGTCTTGAGGTAAGGGCCCCGATAGCCGGCGCCGGCAACCTTCTTATAGAAGCTATCCGGTACGGCGGCCATCGCCTCCGGGGTCGGGAAGGCGCGACCATACGGTCCGGTCGGCGGCGCCCCCGGCGCCTTATGACCGAGATGTTCCACCAGGGCGTTGACCATCCGGGTGGTTCCGCCCCACGACGTGTTCGTCGTACAGATCGTCTTGACGACGTCTTCGAACACGGTGGGGCTGCGCACCATCCGGCCAGCACCCTCGAGGACCCACGCCAGGTCCGGATCCTCCGCCGCCACGGCGTAGAAGGGCATCAGGTCCAGGTCCATGCCGAGGACGTGACGGATCTGCGCCATGATGGCGGCGCCTACCCGGGGCGTCGGAGGGCGGCCCGTGACCGCAATCAGTCCATGACCGGGACGAGCCTGGGAAATGACCACAGTTCGGGCACCCAGGCCGGCTAAGGGAATGGTGATTTCAAAGGTCCAGGCCTGCTGGTCGAGTCGCATCGGCGGCAGCTCCGCAATCCCATGGGAGAGGAAGACGCGGCGGAGATCGACGACCTCGCCCTCCGGACCGACCAGCGGAAACTCGGCTTGCCAGGCTAGTGTCACCCAGGTACCGGCCTGGTCCAGATCTGTTTCTCACCGACGGCTCGGAAACCCAGGCGCGAGTAATAGGCGGGTAGCGACGAGTCGCGCGTGCACTGGAGGGTCAGGCGTTCGCAGCCAAGCGCGCGCGCCTCGGCGCTCATGGCGAGCGTGAGCGCGGCGCCCGCTCCGCGCCGGCGCCCGGACGGGTGCGTATAGAGCCCGTGGAGATAGGCGATTGTGCCGTGTTGCAAGAGGCCCACGTGACCAATCGTCCGCGTGCCGTCCTCGACGAGATAGAAATGGTGTGGCGTGTTGGCCGCACGCCAGCGATAAAGCGCGATCAGCTGCGCCTCCATCGGCTCGGTCCACGAGTGTTCCCGGGTGTCGGCGTGGATGAGAGCTTCGAAGCGATGCCAGGTTTGCGGACTATCCACCCGAACGACGGTGAACGACCTAGTTTGATTCTCAGGATTGGAGACCTGGACCATCGCGACCCGAGTCTCGCTCGTGTAGCTCGCGGCGATCAGCCGGGGATCCAGCGCTGAAATCGTTGCGGGATCTCGTGAACTCGCGCGGTAAGTGGTCGCCTGCGGTATCGCCTCCCGCACCACCCGCTCCAGGTCGGCGGCCTCCCAATCGGGGGCCACCAGGTTCTCAATGCCGTTCAAAAAGAAGAGATCAGGATACCTCCGATTCCAGACGATTTCACCGAAAGGCCGGCGAAGACTCTCCGCCCCCGCCCGACCCTGGGCCGCCGCCGCGCCGAAGACTTCGTCGGCCAGCGCCTCGAGTTGGACGCTCAGCCTTCACCCCCACCCTCGCCCGTTTGCGGGGTAGGGAGTGATCGCAGGTACTCAAGAGCCGCCAGGTAGCCGTCGAAGCCCAGGCCGGAGATCACGCCTTTCGCCGCCGTGGCGGTGACCATCCGATGCCGCTCGGGCTCGCGGCTAAAGACATTGGAGAGGTGGACCTCGACGACCGGCTTGCCGCAGCCGCGCAGCGCATCGGCGAGCGCCAGACTGTCGTGTGAGAGAGCCCCCGGGTTGAGGATGATGGCATCGCACGGCTCCGTTTCAATCCAGTCGATGAGCTGGCCCTCGTGGTTCGACTGCCGGAAGCGAAGCTCCACGCCGAGCTCTTTGGCGCGATTGGACAACAACGTCTCGAGGTCGGCGAGCGTTTTCGTCCCGTACACCTCGGGCTCGCGGCGGCCGAGCGTGCCGAGGTTGGGGCCGTTGAGCACCAGGATGTTCATTCCGGGAGTACCTCGGCCAGTGCGGCGCGAACGATCGATGGATCTACGCGCTGGCCGTAATCGGCCCGGCCAATCTCCCTGAGCAGCACCCAGCGAGGCTCGCCCGACTGGGACTTCTTGTCGTGGCGCATGGCGTCGATTAGCGTGGCATGAGAGACGGCTGGCCGGTCGGCGAGCAGACCGGCATCACCCAGAAGGGACCGCTGAGCCGTCACGCTCTCGGGCCCACAGGCACCCGCCAGCAAGCTGATCCGTGCCGCGACCTCCATCCCCCAGGCGACCGCCTGGCCGTGGCGCAGCCGTCCGAAACCGAGGGCGCGCTCCAGGGCATGACCCACGGTATGTCCATAGTTGAGGATCGCCCGCTCACCCGTCTCGTTCGGATCGCCGGCCACCACCTTGGCCTTGATGCCGATGGCACGCGCCAGCGCGTCGCGAAGCATGGACGGATCTCGGTTGAGTAGGGCGGGCATGCTGGCGGAAAGCCATTCGAAAAACGATCGGTCGGCAATCAGGGCCGCCTTGATGACCTCGGCCAGCGCCGAGCGGTACTCCTCAGCCGGAAGGGTTGCCAGGTAATCGAGGTCGCAGAAAATCGCCGAGGGTTGGTGCACCGTGCCCGCCAGGTTCTTGCCGGCGGGGAGGTTGATCGCAGTCTTCCCGCCGATGCTGCTATCGACCATGGCCAGCAGCGTGGTCGGCATCTGGATACACCGAATGCCGCGCATCCAGGTCGCGGCGGCGAAGCCGGCGACGTCGCCGACGCTACCGCCTCCCAGGGCAATCAGTGCACCATCCCGATCAACGCCAGCGGCCGCGAGCGCGTCGTAGATGCCGGCAAGTACTCCGAGGTCCTTCGCGGGCTCGCCCACTGGCACCAGATGCAGCCGCGCGGATACGCCGTCTCGGACTAGCGCGTCGATCAGCGGCTGGGCGTGCTCGTTGGCGACGCGTTGGTCGCTAACGACGATGACCGTTCCTGAAACCTTCATTCGTAGAAGCGCCGCGGCGACGACGCGGGTTAAATGCGCGCCTACCGTGACCGAATGCGACGCACCGGGGACGTCAATCCGGATCCCTTGGAGGCCAGTAGCTGGCAGCTGCTCATGGAGTTGCTGGGCGACCGCCGCGGCGTCGATGCCATCGGTCTTGATCACCACGTCCGCCTCGAGGTAGCGGGACAAGCGGCGCGGCAGCAGCGAGGCGATCACCGAGGGCGCCCCGGCCTGCAGCAGAGGGCGGTCGGTTGATCCATTCAATCGGCGGGCGAGCTCATCCGGCTCGGCGATCAGCGCCACGACACAGTTGCCATCCCGGATGCGCACCCAGTTCTCATCGGGCATCGGCGCGCCGCCGCCGACGGCAATCACCGAGGCAGTCCGTTCCAGCGTGAGCTGGAGGCAGCGCGCCTCACGCTCGCGGAAGCCAGCGTCGCCTTCTCTGGAGAAAATCTCGGCAACCGTTCGCCCGGCATCAGCCACGATTACGTCGTCAAGGTCGACGAACGGCCGGCCCATCCGTTGGGCCAGTTGCGGACCCACGCTGGATTTCCCGCTCCCCATAAAGCCAACCAGGACGACGTTGTTCACCCCGGCCCCGCCGGCCGACGCGAGCGGCGCTTTAGTGCCAGGCGAGCGTTTGAGGCGGTCATGTACATGTCGAAATTGTTATGCAGCTCGCGCATCGAGTCGCTACCGAACTTCTCGAGCAGCAGGCCCGCGAGAACGAGCGCGACCATCGCCTCGCCGACCACGCCGGCAGCGGGCACCACACAGATGTCGCTGCGCTCGTAATGGGCACGGGCCGGTTCCTTGGTCTTGAGGTCGACGGTGGCGAGGGGCTTGAGCAGTGTCGAGATCGGCTTCATATATCCATGCACGACCAGCGGCTCGCCGTTGCTGACGCCACCGGTCAGCCCGCCGGCGCGATTGGTTTCGTGCCTGAGTCGGCGGTTGTCGTAAACGGGCACGTCGTGGACCTGCGAACCAAGCAGGCCTGCGCCCTCCACCCCATCGCCGATCGCGACCGCCTTGCAGGCCGGGATGCTGACGATTGCCTGGGCGAGCAGCCCATCGAGGCGCGTATCCCACTGCCGGTAGCTGCCGAGGCCGGGTGGCACGCCGTCGGCGATGACCGTGAAAACGCCACCGAGCGTATCACCGCGTTCGCGCGCGGCATCGATGGCCGCCACCATGGCCTCACCCGCCGCGTCATCGGGAGAGCGAACGGGCGATGCTTCCACCGCTTCCCACGAAATCGACGGCGGGACGGTCGCCTCGATCGTCCCGACGGAGCGCGTGTAGCTGCGCACCTGCATTCCGAATTCCTGCAGCAGCAGTTTGGCCACGCCGCCCGCCGCCACGCGCGCCGCCGTCTCGCGGGCGCTGGCCCGTTCGAGGACGTCGCGGGCGTCGTCGGCCCCGTACTTGAGCATGCCGGCCAGATCGGCGTGCCCTGGGCGCACCCTGGTGATCGGTTTGCGTTTTACCTCGGCCGCATCGACCGCCATCACCTGCCGCCAGTTCTCCCAGTCGCGGTTGGCGATCTCGAGCGTGATCGGTGATCCCAGGGTCAAGCCGCCGCGCACGCCGGCCACGATGTGGGCGGTATCATGCTCGATCGCCATCCGCCCGCCTCGGCCGTGCCCACCCTGGCGCCGGGTGAGGTCGCGGGCGAGATCTTTTTCGCGCACGGTCAACCCGGCGGGCACACCGTCGAGGATCACGGTGAGCCTTTCGCCGTGCGATTCGCCCGCTGTCAGCAGCCGGAGTGTCATGCCAGTACCGACTGGTGATTCAGTGCCGCCCGCATCACCTCAATGGGGGCCGGCCGGCCTGTCCAAAGTGCGAAGGCAGCGGCACCCTGGTGCAGGAGCATGGCGCGGCCCTCGGCCGACCGGCGGCTGCGCAGATCGAAAACGCTTTGCTCGGGTCGGAGCCAGCCGGCGGGCGGAAGGTCGAGAGGCGTCGCGTTGACGACCAGGTCGACCCGCGCGACGGTTTCCCGCATATGGCGCAAGTCGACTGGCCCGCCGCGCTCAATCCTGAGATCCGTGCACAAGCGTCGCGCCTGCTCGAGGTTCCGCGCAATTATCCAGACCTGATCGGCCGTGGGCTGCAGCGCGGCGGCAACTGCACGGGCGGCCCCACCCGCGCCAATAATCGCGACGTTGCTGCCCCCACCCTGCCCTCCCCCAGAGAGGGTGGGAGTGTTTGCGCGAGTCACTTCACCGAGGGCGCGCTGGAATCCCACGACATCGGTGTTCCAGCCCCTTAGTCGCGCACCCTGGCGGGTGATGGTGTTGACGGCTCCAATCCGAGCCGCCAGTAGATCCAGGTCATCAAGCAATGCCAAGACGGATTGCTTGTGCGGGATGGTGACGTTGGCTCCAAGGATGCGCTCGTCGGCGCGCAACTCGGCGACCGCCCCAGCGAGGCCCTCAGCATTGACCTCTCGAGGCTCGTAGTGGCAGTCGATGCCGAGTGCCGCAAACGCGGCGTTTTGCATGGCCGGCGAGAGACTGCGCGACACCGGGTTGCCCAGCAGCAGCACGGTGGAAGTCACGGCCCCCAGCCCCCAGCCCGACCCTCCCCCGCAAGCGGGGGAGGGAGCTGTCCCCACGGGGGGAGGTGAATTGAGTCAGTCATGGGTTAGCTCCTTCAGGTCCTCGAAGAACTTCGGATACGAGACGGCGACGCAGTCGCCGTCCTCGATCGTTGTCTGACCGGACGCGGCGAGTCCCGCGACGGCGAGCGCCATCGCGACTCGATGGTCACCGTGGGAGTCGACGGTCGCGCCACGCAGCCTTGCCGGGCCATGAATGCTCACGCCATCCGGACGCTCTTCAACGTTGGCGCCCATCCGGCGAAGGCCCTCCGACATCGTCGCCAGCCGATCGCTTTCCTTGACGCGGAGCTCGGCGGCGCCCTCGATGACGGTTGTCCCCTCAGCCTGGGTTGCGACGCTGAGCAGCGCTGGGATTTCGTCGATGGCTGCGGCGACCTCTGCGGCACCGATGGTCACCGCGCGCAGCGGACGAGCCGCCACCGTCACAGACCCGACTGGCTCGACGCCCGTATTGTCGGATTCAACCTTGATCTCGGTACCCATCGATTGCAGCACGGCGAGGAAGGCGGTCCGGCTGGGATTCAGTCCAACGTCGCGAATCGTGACCGACCAGCCTGGTCGGAGTGCCGCGGCCGCCATCCAGAAGGCCGCCGACGAGAAGTCGCCGGGGACCAACAGCTCGATCGGACGCAGCGGTTGATGCGACGGCCGCATTACGACTCCGTCTGCCGTCGCCCTGACATCCGTTCCCATCGCACGCAGCAGGCGTTCCGTGTGGTCACGGGTCGCCACCGGTTCGATCACCGTCGTCGGACCGCTGGCGGTAAGTCCCGCAAGCAGCAGAGCACTCTTCACCTGGGCACTCGGCACCGAGAGCAGGTGGCGGCGTCCCTGCAGCCGTGCTCCGGTCACCGTCAAGGGGGCGCGGCCATCGTGCGATTGGATCCTGGCGCCCATGGTGCGAAGCGGTTCGACGACGCGCGCCATCGGTCGGCGGCGGAGCGTCGTATCACCATCCAGAGTGGCTGACACCCAGCTTCCCGACAGGACGCCCAGCATCAGCCGCATCGTGGTCCCTGAGTTCGCACAATCAAGCGGCCCGTGCGGAGTGCTAAACGATCGCCAGCCCGCACCATGGACTCGCGCCGGGCCGCCGATGCGATTGATGTTGACCCCGAGGCTTCGCAGGCAGGCGACGGTTGCTGCCACATCCTCGCCCTCGGGAAGCCCATCGATGCGGCTTTCGCCTTGCGCCATAGCTGCCAGCATCAGTGCACGGTGGGCAATCGACTTGTCGCCGGGGACTCGTAGCTCACCGCTAACCCGTTGTGCCGGCTCGACGATTTGTGCCGATTCCACGTCAGTGTGCGGCACGCGCGCCCTGCTCAAAAAGCTCGCCCACGTGGTCGCCACGATCGATCCGCTCGCGGTACTCGTGCAAGACATCCGCGAATCGATCGATCGCATCGACCAATGGGCCGCGGTTGGTCGCGGTGATGTCTTCGTACAAGGTGGGGTCACCCTCGGCCAGGCGGACCATGCCTCGAAACCCGGGGCCGCCCAGCCGCGGATCAGCAAACGGCCGCACCGTCTGGGCGTAGGCGAGGCTGAGGGTGAAGGCCAGGTGGCTGAGGAACGCCATCTGCCGGTCATGCGCATCGACGGAGAGGATCTGCGGGCGAGCCCCGATCGCCCGCACCAACCGGAACCATTCATCGAAGGGGGTGAGCTCCTGCGCGTCATCCGGCGTGAACACCCAGGTCTCGCCACGAAATAGGGTGGCATCGCTCTCGCTCAGCCCACTCCGCTCCTTGCCGGCGACCGGATGACCGCCGAGGAATCGGGACGGGTCGGGCAGGCATCGGGCCCATTCGAGCACCGGGCGTTTGACGCTCGCCACATCGGTGATAATCGCCTGCCGCGGGATGTCGACCGCGATCCGCTCGAGCACCGACCGGACCTGGTTGATCGGGGTGGCGACCACGACGACGTCGCAATCCGAGAGGTCGCGGAGATCGGTTGACGCCCGATCGACGGCGCCGCGCTGCAGGGCCGCCGCCACGCCGTCGTCGTGGTGGGCGACGCCGCGGACTTCGAGCGACCCGCCAAGCCGGCGCAGAGCCAGGCCGAGCGAACCGCCGATCAGGCCCAGGCCGACGATGCCCACCCGCATCAGGCCACCCCGACCGTCCGGTTCAGCGCGGCAGCGACAGCATCGACCTGTTCGACCAGGTGGGCGAACGCCTGCGGGGTGAGTGATTGGGCGCCGTCGGAGAGCGCGACCTCCGGTTGCGCGTGCACCTCGACGATCAGTCCGTCCGCGCCCGCCGCAATTCCCGCCAGCGCCATCGGCGTGACCAGGGAGCGGCGGCCGGTGCCGTGGCTCGGGTCGACGATCACGGGAAGGTGACTCAATTCCTTGACGAGCGGCACGGCGTTGAGGTCCAGAGTGTTGCGCGTGTAGGTCTCGAAGGTGCGAATGCCCCGCTCGCAAAGGATGACCTCGTAGTTGCCCTGGCTCAGGATGTACTCGGCCGAGAGCAGCCACTCTTCGATCGTCGCCGACATGCCTCGCTTCAATAAGACTGGCTTTCGCAACCGGCCGACTTCGGACAGCAGCGGAAAGTTCTGCATGTTGCGCGCGCCGATTTGCAGCACGTCGACGATGTCGGCGAGGGTCCCAATGTCGGCCGGCTCCAGCACTTCGCACACCAGGGGCAGGCCCGTTTCTCGTTTCGCTTCGCGCAGAATCGCAACGCCATCGCCGCGCAGGCCCTGGAAGCTGTAAGGGGAGGTGCGCGGCTTGAAGACCCCACCACGCAACGCGTGGGCTCCCGCCGCCCGCACATGCCGGCAGGTCTCCAGGTACAACTCCTCGCCGTCAACCGAGCATGGCCCGGCCACGAGCCACGGGCGGTGGCCGCCGACCTCGTGGGCGCCGACCATGATTCGGGTATCGCGCGCTCGGAACTCACGGTTCGAGAGTTTGAATGGCTTCGTGATTGGTACCACCTCAGCTACGCCCGGGGCCTCGATGAAGAGATCCCGCAGAGCGAATGGATTCGTTCCGATAACGCCGATCACCGTCCGCTCGTCGCCATCGCTGAGATGGGTCCGGCAGCCGTGGGCTTCGACCTGCGACACGACCGCCGACACCTGGTCCTTGGTCGCGTCATGCCGCATCACGATGATCATGCGGTCACCCTCAACATCTGCGCACCGCGCAGGTAGACGAAACGCATCGCCGACGACGGCTGGTCGGTGTTGACCAGCAGCAGCACCCGGATGCAACGGGGCAGGCTGCGCGGGTTCGACGCGGCCACGGTCATCTCGTGGGCGCACATCAGGGGCACGTCGCCCCAGCCAAACCGCCTCGCCGCCGCCGCCGGGAACTCGGCGGTCAGGTCAGGAGTGGTCGTGAACCACGCTGCGGCAATGTCGCCGGGCTGCAGCGCGTTCTCGCGGGCTATTTGCGCCAGCAACTCGGTCGTGGCGTCGATGATCGCCGTTTCGCTGTCTTCATCGGTGGTCGTCGCGCCGCGAATCCCTCGAACCGCCATCCTTGTTTGCCTCCTGGGCGCGCCAAGTTAGTTGTCTTTGTTGGAGGAGGCCGGTGAACGGGTGGCGGCGGGAGAGGCGGCGCTAGCCCATCCCGAGCCGGTCCCGTGCCGGCCCGAGGTAGGCGTAAAAGTAAAAGCCCGCAAAGCGAACCCGCCCGCTCATGTGCCCGGCATCGTACAACGGGCACGCGTGTTTGGCAAGGGCCGAACGTAACCAGCTGTCGTATTTACTGACCCGTCGTCAGCGCCACCGCGTCCGGGAGCAACTGCAGTGGGTCAACGGGGCTGTTATCGACCCGCACCTCGAAGTGGGTATGCGGGCCGGTCGAGTTGCCAGTCGAGCCGACTAACCCGATCAGCTGGCCCCGCGTGACCCGGTCGCCTTCCTTGACCCCGATGGTCAGGAGGTGCCCGTAGAGGGTCTTGAGCCCGGCGTCGTGCTGGATGATGACGTAGTTCCCGTACCCGACCAGCGCCCCGGCGGTGTCCGTCATCGGTCTGGCGAGTACAACGACACCGTCCGCCGCCGCAACAACCGGCGTCCCCAGTGGCACCGACAGGTCGATGCCGGTGTGGAAGTGTGCGAACCCGGCGTAGGCTGCTTCGAAGGTGTAGGCAGTGGGGCCGAAACCCTGGGAGACGGTCGCGTGCGGGATCGGCCACAGCAGCTTTCCGGTCGCCGTCAGCACCGGGTCCGATGCGACCAACGTGGTGGCGAGCTCAACATTCTGCTGGGCAAATACCGCCTGCTCGATCTGGGCCAGGATGCTGTCGGTCTTCATCCGCTGGAGCGCTGCCCGCCGGGCCGCCACCTCGGGCGAATCGCTCTGTATGGCGTCGAGCGCAGCGACGGCCTCGTCGATCGTCGCCTGAAGCTGGGTCTGCAGCGACTGCTCGGTGGCGATCGCCTGGGCGAGCGTCGTCCGTGACTGGACCAGTCCCATGAGCACGTCATTCTTTGCCGCACGGCTGCGGGTTAGCGTCGTCTGCGCGTGGGCGAGGGCGACTTCATCGGCCTGGACCGTTCGGACCATTTGCCGTTCCCGGTCGACGACGACCTCGCTGTATCCGAGCGTCTCCAGCAGGCCGCCGAAGCCACCGGAGCGAATCAGGCTGACGAAGAAATTGTCCTGGTGCTTGTACAGCCCCCGTACGGTGGCGGCGAGCTGGTTGCGATCTAAGGCCAGCCGCGCGCTGACCTCTTCGTGCTGGGCCGTGACCACGGCGATCCTGGTGTCCAGCTCGGAGATCTGTCTCTGCGCTTCGAGGATCTGCTGGCCGAGCGCGACCAGTCCGAGCTGCGACTGACTAAGCGAGTTCTCCAACATAAGCGCGTGCACTTCCGAAGCCGTTAGATCCCCAATCAACTGGCCCTGCGCCTGGCGGTTCTGGAGGGGCGCGCTGGTTGGGCTCGCGCTGGGCGAGACCGCAGCCGTTGGCGACGGCGTCGGTGAGGGGATCAACGGATTGGCGGCCGGACTTGAGCTCCCCGATGGCGAGGGGGATGCGGTTGCCGCCCCAGCCGTATCGGCCAGCGCGCCGGCCGGCGACAGCAGCAGGCCGACCCCCCCGGCCAGGGTGATGGCCGCGATCGCCACCCTGCGGCGCGACCGAGCCCCCACGACGGCACGGGGTTGTGCCTTTATCGAGCTATGAAAATCTTTACAACTATTAAGGCCAAGCCTGGTGATGCCTGCCCCGTCCGACCCCAAATCGCCTTCCTCCGAGGGCCCTTCCTGCCCGATTCGTATTCAGCTACGGCTGAGCCTGCTCCCTTGAGCTCTGGCTTCTACTCTGTCCTATTTTCACAAATTTGTCACCCCTTGCCCGTTTCCACCTTTCCCGGAAGCGTCAGTGACCACTTGTAGGCACCTAACCTGTGCTACCATCCAAAAAAACCAACTGAGCTATCACGGGGGAAGTGATCTGGCACAGAGCCGGTTTTTAACGCACACGCTTGTTTTGTTAGCGGCGGCCGTAATCCCGGTACTGACAGCCTTCGACCGACTCCACACTGACACCGCCTACGGCGCAAATCCCACTCCTTCGGTTTCACTGCGAACCACGCATGTCGACGACGTGGTGCTCAGCCAGGGTGGGTTCATCATGAAGATGAGCACGTCGAGCGTGGATGCCACGGTGCGGCGGGACATCAGCTACTACACCATCAAGCCGGGCGACACGATTCAGGATGTAGCGGGACGCTACGGGCTGACGGTGGATACCCTCCGCTGGGCGAACAACATTGCGGACATTACCAGCGTGATCCCGGGAGAGCGGCTGGTGGTCCCACCGGTTAACGGGATCCTCGTCAAGGTTCAGGCGGACACGCAGCTCCAAGCGCTGGCAATCCAGTACCACGTGAACGTCCAGGACATCGTCGACTTCAACCTGCTGCGAGATCCTCAACACCTCAAAGCGGGATCGATGCTGATGCTCCCCGATGGCGTCGGGCCAGCTCTCGATACCGGCATTGGGAAGAAGACGGTTCGCTCCGTCACCTGGAGCCGCTTCGGCCGGACCGTAACGAACTACACCATCATCTACAGCAATAGTCCGGTGACTGGTTCCGGCGGGAAGTTCCCGTACGGCTATTGCACCTGGTGGGTGGCGCACCGGCGCTACGTCCCATGGAACGGCAATGCGTATGAGTGGTGGTCGAACGCGCGAGCCTTCGGTTTTGCCGAGGGGCAGATCCCGATGGCGGGTGCGATCATGGTGCAGGGCATCAGCTGGACCTCGCCGGTGGGGCACGTCGCCTACGTCGAGTCGGTCAACGCCGACGGGTCCTTTACCGTGTCCGAGATGAACTATGCCGGTTGGGGTCGCGTCGACTACCGGACCATCAAGTCAACCGCCGGCCTTGATCTGTTGGGGTTCATCTACTAAGAACTCCGGGGCGCGCTGATCCGGTCTCTAAGATAGTTGGCGATGCCGACGCCCGAGGAATTCCTCGACGAGACGCGTGAGCAAGGCCTGCGCGAGCTCGAGGACTTTCTCCGCATCCCGAGCATTTCGAGCCAGCCGGAACACGCCGATGACGTGCGCCGCACCGCCGGGCACCTCGCCGAGCAATACGAGCGCATCGGGTTGCAGAATGCCGAGGTCATCGACACGGCCGGACACCCGGTCGTGTTTGCCGACTGGCTGAGGGCGCCGGGCAAGCCGACGGTCCTCCTCTATGGGCACTATGACGTCCAGCCGGTCGATCCCCTCGAGCTCTGGAAATCGCCGCCATTCGAACCCATCCGGCAGGATGGCCAGTTGCTCGGGCGTGGATCGTCCGACGACAAGGGCCAAATTGCATTGCACTGGCAGGCGATGCACGCGTTGCTCAGTACCACCGGCGAACTGCCGCTGAACATCAAAGTGATCGCCGAAGGCGAAGAGGAGATCGCCAGCGTCCACTTCGAAGAGTTTGTGCGGGCGAACCGCGACCGGCTCAAAGCCGATTACGTCGTGGTCAGCGACACCGCGATGGTCGCCAGGGGCTTCCCGGCTATCACGTATGCGCTGCGCGGCCTGATCTATTTCGAGCTGCGCGTCGAGGCCGCCACGGTCGACATGCACTCGGGCTTAATGGGCGGCGTCGCACCGAACCCGGCGCAGGCGCTCGCCGAGATTCTCACCGGCCTCAAGGATTCCACCGGGCATATCCTGGTCCCCGCGTTCTACGACGGCGTTCGACCGTTGAGTGACGAGGAGCGTCGCGAGTTCGCACGGGTTCCCTTCGACGAAACCGCGCTGAAGCATACCTATGGGCTCGAAGCCCTGCATGGCGAGCCCGGCTTTACGCCGACCGAACGCAACTGGGCGCGACCGACGCTCGAGGTGAACGGCATCTGGGGCGGCTATCAGGGCCCGGGGGCCAAGACGATCATTCCGGCGTGGGCCGCGGCCAAGATCAGCTGCCGGCTCGTACCCGACCAGGATCCGAAGGCCGTGGCACAGGCCCTCCGAGACTACATCGACGAGCTGCGGCCAAAGTCAGTTCGTGTCACCCTCACCGAGATGCCGGGGCAGAGTGATCCGTGGATCACCCCGTTGGATCACCCGCTGATCCAGGCCGCTCGGAGGGCGCTGCGGCGCGTCTACGGCAAGGACCCAGCCATGGTGCGTTCCGGTGGATCGATTGGGGCCGTCGACGTGATGGGGCGGTTACTCGAGGCTCCCTGCCTGTTGGTGGGCTTTGTCCTGCCGGACTGCTTCGCGCACGCGCCGAACGAACGGCTCGATCTCGAGAGCTTTTACGCCGGCCGGCGGGCTGCGGTCCATCTCTGGGACGAGATCGCCAGGATCGGCGCCTAGGAGGCTCAGCTCGCGCGTCGCGTGACCCAATAGACGGCGAAGGCAAGGATCAGCAACGCGAGCCCGGTAAGGATCGATGCCTCGATCGTTTCGAATGCCCAGAACCGATCGCCCGGCTGGAAGTACTGAATCACGTAGCTGGGGGGGCCAGTGTTTGGACCGAGTAGATTGCCGAGAAGTTGCCCGGTCGAGTCGTAGTAATTCGGGAAGCCGAGCCACCACGCCGTGGGGTCGGCCTGCTTGCCGAGTGCGGATAGGTCACGGGTGGTTTGAATAACCGGTGCGATGTAGTGGCTACGCGCCAGCTCCGCGATCCCGACACGAACAATAACGAATGCAACCAGTGTGGCGGCCATTGCCGGAACTGATCGGCCAATCACCGCCCCAAACGCGACACCGAGCGCCAGCGCAAACAGCGTCGCGGCGGGGACGACGGGTGCCTGCTGATCGAAGACGTCCCAGCGGTTGACGTGCGGTCCCTGGAGATTGAGAAACAGAATTTCCAGGCAGCCAACGAGCGCGGCGGCCGCGATGAGGGGAATGATGACGAGGACGAGCTTCACGAGGAGCCAGCGCATCCTCGTCACACCCTGCGTCCAGGCGAGGTGCTGGGTACCGTTCTCGATTTCTCGCGCGACAAGGGGAGCGCCAATAAAGGCGCCGGCCAGCGCCGGGAGCACGACGAGACCGTATTGAGCGAGGTGGAATTGGAGAAGGGCCTGGGCAATCCGCCCGAACGGGTCACCGGACAGGCAGTAGCCAAGGCCGGCGTTTTCTCCGCATTGGCCGACCGCAATGGAGAGCTGCAGCGCGACATAACCGACGGAGCCGCCGAGCAGCGCCGCGAGGACCAGCGCCCAGAGTGCCTCGAGCCGATGCTGCCTCCAGGTTACCCAGGTCATGACGCCGCCTCCTCGAGCTCGGGCCTGGGCTGGGTGCCGGCCTCGGGTGTCGAGAGATAGGAGATGACGAGTTCTTCGAGCGGCAGCGGCTCTTCGCGCCAGCCCGGCCCGAGCGCCTGGACCGCTCCGCGAATCCAGAGCGACGACTGCCGCTCGGTATGTTGGGCTTTGACGAGCTCGGCGCCGCTCAGCCGCACCTGACCATTCAGCCGCGGCCCGACGAGGAGATGATGGGAGGCGAGCAGCATCTCAATGTCGCCGGCAACCTGGACCCGGCCGGCCGCGATGATGATCAGGTAGTCGCATACGCGCTCCAGGTCGGCCATCACGTGCGACGACAGCAAAACCGTGCTCCCCTCGTCCGCGACTGCCTCAGTGAGCCGCCGCATGAACTCCCGGCGAGCCAGCGGGTCAAGGCGGGCGACCGGTTCATCGAGGAGGAGCAATTCCGGATGCTTGCCGAGAGCAAGGGCTAGCGCGACCTGCGAACGCTGGCCGCCTGATAGCTGCCTAATTTTTTTTCCGAAGGGAATATCGAGCGACCGTAGTCGCTCTTCGGCGGCCGGCTGGTCCCATCGGCGATTGAGCTCGCGCCCAAACCGCAGCGTGTCCGCGACCGAAAATTCCGCATAAAGCGGCGTGTCCTGGGCGACGAATCCGACCCGGTCCAAGAGCAATAGCAACTGGTCCTGCGGCGACCGCCCAAAGACCACGATCTCGCCCAGGGTCGGCCTGAGCAACCCGGCCGCCAGATGGAGAAAGGTTGTCTTGCCCGCGCCGTTGGGTCCGACCAGCCCGGCGATCTTTCCGGCGGGTACCCGGATCGAGCAGTCGTGCAACGCCCAGGTCGAACCGAAACGCTTGCCCAGACCAGTGGCTTCGATGGGCGCGATCACGCGACGACCTCCTCTGTACTGGCGTGCAGGACATGCGCGACGAGTGCGGCGAGCGTGTCGTCGTCCAGTCCAGCCTCATGTGCTTTACGAATCCAGTGCTCGAGCTCCGCCCTCAGCACTCGGTAGCTCGATTGAGCGACGGCCGGAGGCACGTTGGTGGCGACGAAGGTGCCCAGTCCTGGACGGCTCACCACCAGTCCATCGTGCTCGAGGTCACGGTAGGCGCGAAGAACCGTGTTCGGGTTGAGCGCGACCTGCGCCACCACCTCTTTCACTGTGGGCAGCTGATCGCCTGGCTTCAACAGGCCGAAGAGGAGCGCCTGGCGGACCTGCTGCATCAGCTGGACGTAATACGAAACCCCCGAGTTCGGATCGAGGTGAAATGAAACCAGCGCCATTATGCTAGCACGCTAGCACATTAGCAGTATGAGGGTCAACCAGCGCCGCTGACGGAGGTGCTTCTGGTCCTGTGCGAGCTTGCCCTGGGTCGGGCTACTCGTCGAGTAGCGAGGGCTCTGCCCTCCTGCCCAACCTCACCGACTGTACGCCGCCCAACGCCGGCACGGACTTTCGTCGCGGTGACCGAAAGTTGCATCGAACAAATCGAGGAGAACGGGACCATGCGACTGATCGTCCATGGGGGCGGCTCGCCCTACCGCGTGTACTCCTCGCGCGCGATGTGGAGATTCGGTTGGTCGTGACGTCGGACGGCGGGGTCATCAGCTTTAACAAGAGGCTCCTCGCGCTCGTCACCGTCCGCGCTCTCCGATTGCAGTCCGTGACCGATCCTGGTGGCCCCGTGTGCCAGACCGGCTCGCAACTCAACAAAGCGAGCCCGCAATTCAGCCTGGCGTGTTGCCGAAGCCGCGCGGGGAAGCCGCTCCGACCGGCGGAAGCCGAACACTGCGTCCCACCCTACCTGCAAGAGGGCTCCCGCGTATTCATCCATCGGAACGCCTTCGGCTAAAGCCGCCGCCTCGATGTAATCCTCTAGCGTCGGATCAACATGCGCAATGAGCTTCGCCATCCGCTCCCTAGGTAATTGCCCGCCTTCCCTACCTTGCACGATACGCCATCCAGCGACGCATGTGCTATCGGTGTTATCGCCGTGCCTTCTGCGGTTGAGCTCGTGCTACCGTGATTACTCGGCGACGAAGCGGTAGCCGATTCCGGGGACTGAGTGGATGTAGTGCGGCTTCTCCGAATCGCGCTCAATCTTCTTCCGCAGACGGTAGACGTGGGCGTCCACGGTGCGGGTCTCGATCTCGACCTCGTAGCCCCAGACCTTCCGTAGCAGCTCGCCGCGGCTCACCACCTGGCCGGCCTGCGAGGCCAGCAGTGACAGGAGGTTGAACTCGGTCAACGTGAGGGCGACTTCTTTGCCCTCGCGCCAGACCTGGCGGCTATTCATATCGATGATGAGGCCTGGGAACTCGAAGCGCGTCTTGGGCAACGCCTGCGCGACCGCCTGCTCGCTTCGGCGCAGGTGCGCACCAACCCGGGCCAAGAGTTCCCGTACCTCAAACGGCTTGGTCAGATAGTCGTCGGCCCCCACCTCGAGCCCCACGACGACGTCGATCGTGTCGTTCTTCGCGGTCAGCATGATGACCGGCACCTGGGTGCCGTCGGCGCGTAACTGGCGGCAGACATCCATCCCGGACACGCCCGGTAGGTTGAGATCGAGGATGACCAGGTCCGGCTCGGACTTCTCGATCATCTCCATGCCCTTCTCGCCGGTGTCCGCCTCGAGGAGAGTCAGGTTTTGACCCACGCATGCCATCCGGACGACCTCCCGGGTCGGGGCGTCATCCTCGATCATGAGAATTGTCTTCGGGAACGGCATTTCGGCGGGTCCTACTCCTTCTCCAGAAAGTTCGTCACTTGCAGCATGAATTTCTTGAGTTCGATCGGTTTTGCGATGTAGCCGGAGCACCCTGCGGCCAGCGCCTGCTCTTCATTCCCCTTCAGCGCATTGGCTGTCAGGGCGACCACCTTGATGTTCGCGGTGGCCGGGTCAGCTTTGAGCTGGCGAGTGACCGCTAATCCATCAACGCCGGGAAGCTGGATATCCATCAGTATTAGGTCGGGCCGGAGGTGGCGAGCCTTTTCCAGGCCTTCCTGGCCGTTCGTGGCGGTGTCCACGGTGAAGCCGTTGCCCTCCAGGACCATCCGGGCCAGGTCCAGGTTGGAGGGATTGTCCTCGACCACCAGGATGCGGTTCCGCTTGCTCGGGCCGGGACGAAGGGGGAACTCAACGATGAAGGCGGTTCCCTTGTCGGGGGCGCTGTCGAATTCGATCGAGCCCTCATGCAGCTCGACCAGCTTCTTGGTCAGGGCCAGGCCCAGCCCGGTGCCGGGATACTCACGGTTATTGGCGCTCTGCACCTGGTAGAAGGCGCCAAAGATCTTGTGCTGGAGCTCCCTGGGGATGCCGATGCCGCTGTCCTGGACCGTGATCCGCAACGCCTGCTCCTGGACGAGGGCCTGGAGGCCAACCTTCCCCGATGGCGGGGTGAACTTGATGGCGTTGGAGAGGAGGTTGTAGAGGACTTGCTTGAACTTGTTCTTGTCGGCGATCAGCAGGGCGTCCAGCGGCTCGACGCTCGAGGCGATCTCGATATCCTTCTTCATGGCGAGCGAGCGCACGACGTTGAGCACTTCCCGCACCGCGGAGTCGACCCCGAACTCCTCGTAGACCAGGTCCATCCGCCCGGCCTCGACCTTGGTCAGGTCGAGAACGTCGTTGATCAGGGACAGCAGGTGGCGGCCGCTGTTATAGATGTTGTCCAGGCAATCCCGGCGCTGCTTCTCGGTGATCTTGCCGGCCAGATCGTCGCGCAGCAGTTCCGAGAACCCCAGGATGGCGTTGAGTGGCGTACGCAGCTCGTGCGACATGTTGGCCAGGAACTCCGACTTGAGCCGGCTCACCTCGGCGATCTGGGCGTTGGCCGCCTCGAGCTCCCCCAGGTGGGCCTGGAGCTGCTCGTAGAGGCGGCCGTTCTCGATGGCGATCGCGGCCTGGTTGGTGATGACCTTGAGGATGGCAGCGTCCAGTTCGGTGAACGGGTCGACCCGCTGGCGCGAGATGGTCATGGCGCCCACCACCCGCTGGGTGGTTGCCAGCGGCTGAACCATGAGCGAGCGGGGCGAGCGGCTTTGGTCGAGGATCTTGAAACGCGGGTCGAGGGTGGCGTCGGCGATATTGAGCGTTTCGAGCTGTTCGACCGCGTAGCCGAGGATGCCCTCGCCGAGAACGAAGCGGGCGATGTGCGGCACCATATCGCGGTGCGGGTAAGTGGCGGTGGCGGTCAGCTCGCGGCTCCCCTCGTTGAGGAGGAAGACCGTGGCCGCGTCGAACTGCACCATCTGGGACGTCGCGCGCAACATCGCGTCGATGTTGTCATTGAGCGAAAGCGAACCGGTGAAGAGACCCCCGAGCCGGTTCAGCAATTGAATCTCGGGGTCGGCTGTCACGTGGGCCACATTATAGGTCATACTTTTTTCCACAACGGCAACTGCTGTTGTGGGCTTTCGATTCTGCAACGTCACCCTCCGTGACTTCCTTTCTCGATCCGTTCCCGAATTTCGAGCCGGTCGTGTGATGTAACGCCCCGTTAAGCTGAGACGCTGTGAAAGCCGTTCGGTTTCACCAGCACGGCGGCCCCGAGGTGCTCCGCTACGAGGACGCGCCGACACCCGAGCCTGGTCTCGGTGAGGTGCTGGTCGCGCTGCGGGCGGCCGCCCTCAACCACCTGGACATCTTCACGCGCAGCGGCGGCGTGCCGAAGGTCCCCCTCCCCCACATCGGCGGCGCCGACGGCGCCGGGGTGGTGGCGGCGAACGGTCCCGGCGCGACCCGGTACGCCGTCGGCGCCCGCGTCTTCTTCGACCCGGGGCTGAGCGACGGCACCTGCGATTACTGCGCCCGCGGCGAGCACAGCCTCTGCGATAGGTGGGAGATCCTCGGCGAACATCGCGACGGCACCCTCGCGCAGGCGGTGGTCGTGCCGGAACGCAACCTCCGTCCCATCCCGGAGGGCCTGAGCTTCGAGGAGGCTGCGGCATTCCCACTGGTCTTCTTGACTGCGTGGCGGATGCTGATCACCAAGGCGCATGTGCTGCCGGGCGAGTCGGTGCTGATCCTCGGGATCGGCGGCGGAGTCGCGCTCGCCGCGCTCCAGATCGCCAAGCATGCCGGGGCGCGAGTCTTCGTCACCTCGGGCAGCCAGGAGAAGCTCGAACGCGCCAAGGTGATGGGCGCCGACGTGCTGATCAACCACAGGACGACCGACTTCTCGAAGGAGGTCTGGGGCATTACGGAGAAGCGCGGGGTCGATGTCGTGATCGAAAACGTGGGCGCGGCCACCTGGGCGGGGAGCATCCGGGCGCTGGCGAAGGGCGGCCGGCTCGTCACCTGCGGCGCGACCTCGGGCCCCAAGCCGGATGAGGACATCCGACGCATCTTCGTCAAGCAAATCACCATCTACGGCTCGACGATGGGCACCCCACACGACTGGGAGCAGCTGAGCCGGTTGCTGGCGGCCAGGATCCTCCAGCCGGTGGTCGACCGCACACTACCTCTGGAGCAGACGGCGCAGGCGCAGGAGCTGCTGGAGCACGGCGACCACTTCGGCAAGATCGTCCTGACGATTCCTCCGCTCTCGTGAGACGCTCGACGATGGCCGGGCTGATCGTGCTGTTCCTGGTCGGCTGCGGCCAGCCGACTGCCAACGCGAGGCCGACTGCATCACCGAGGCACACGCCGACACCGAGCCCAACGCCGGCTCCGACGCCGACGCCACTTCCACCACCGCCGAACCTGGCGCCGGCCGGGGGGATCGGCGTGCCCGCCGGCTTTTCCGCCTATACCTACGCGCGAGGTGCGGGCGCGACCACCGCGATCGCGTTTGGACCCGACGGTCGGCTGTACGTGACGACCCAGGGCGGCTCGATCGAGGTCGTGGCGTCGCCTGGCGCGCCAGCGCAGACGCTGGTTTCGGGCCTGCCGACCGCGCTGGGCCTGGCGTGGCGAGGCAACTTGCTCATCGTTTCGGTCCGGGGCAGTGTGCGCACCTATCAGCTCAGCAACGGCGGCCTGAGTGGAGGCCGAGTCGTGGTCGGGGGCCTGCCAACCGGCCTCCATCAGAATGACGCCATCCTTCCGATGCCGAATGGCGACTTCCTGCTGGGGGTGGGCTCGACCTGCGACGTCTGCAACGAGTCCGACTCGCGCAGCGCAACGGTGCTGCGCTTCCATTCCGACTGGACCTTTGCCGGGATCGCGGTACGCGGCAGCCGAAATCCCTTTGGACTGGCGTTACGGGCGAGCACCGGCGACGCCTACGTCATGATCAATGGCCAGGACAACCTCGGATCGCAGCCGGCCGATCACCTGCTGCGGGTCGTCGATGGTGAAGACGCTGGCTGGCCGCGTTGCTGGCCGGCCTATCCCGATGGCAGCCTTCACGGCAATTGCGGTGGCGTGGCGCCGCCGGTGGCGGTGTTCACACCGCACAGCTCGGCGGACGGCGTCGTCATCTACGACGGCGCCGAGTTTGGCGGCGATTATGCCGACAACGCGTTCGTGACCGAATGGGGCGCGAACGTCGGCGGTCCGACCGGCCGCCGCGTGATGCGAGTCGTTCTCTCGGGGTCGGGCGCGAGCGAACATGGCCAGGTGAGCGATTTCGCCACCGGGTTCTCCCATCCACTGGCAATCACGATCGCGCCCGACGGTGGCCTGCTGGTCGGCGATTACGGCACCGGGCAGATCACCGAGATCTTCCGCGCGAGCTAAGGGAAAGAACCGGGCCGCTGAGCCCGTCGCATTGACTATCGGACTGGTCGATCGCTTCAGAGACATGACGGACTGGCTGGCACAGGGCGAGGCGAGCGCCAGCAAGGGCTTCCTCACGTCGGAGAACGGCCCGATGCACCGTCCCAGCCGCGAGTGGTTTGGACAGGTGATGCCGGGATCTTGGGCCCCGAACATCGATTCCGATGGAGTCGATGGCAAGCTCGCCGGTATTGCGGCCATCGATCGGCACGACGCCGGGTTCGACGAGAACGTCTTCCTCGCCCAGGTGCAGCGACTCTTCTTCGCCGTGCTCGAGGCCTGGACCGCCCTCAAGCCGGCGTTGAGTCAGGGCGTGATGGCCTCGCTGATCTGGGAACAGCAGAGGGCGCAGATTGGTGCTTACCGCACGAAGGGCTGGCGCAATGCGCTGGACGGGCTGAGCCTCACCAGCGCGGTCGTGGCCGGCGCGCTCTCGAACAGCGGCTTCGACACGGTGACCGTTCGACTCAATGCCAGCTCGGCCGACTACGACCTCGATACCGGCGCACGGGTCATCAGCGGTGACCGGAATCCCTGGGACTGGACCGAAGACTGGATCTTCCAGCGTCCGTCGACGATGACGACCGGTCAGCCGGGGGCGATCACCTCGCAGACCTGCCCCAACTGTGGCGCATCCGTCAACGTCGACGTCACCAGCATCTGTCCCTTCTGCGATGCCGCCGTTATCTCCGGAAAGTTCGGGTGGTTGCTGACGCGGATCGATCGGGTCTAACGCAGAGTAGTTCAAGAAGTTCGCGAGCCTTGTCGCGGCTCGCGAACTTCGAAGGCCGAGCTCCCACCGCTCTCAGAAACGCGCGGCCACGCCCTTGTCAGTAACTTGGAAGGCAGCGCGCGTACACCAATAGGTGTACTACCTACGGTGGGAGGTCGGTTTCAGCGCCTTTTCGGCGCTGAAAAGAGAAAACCGACCATCGCTCAGTGGTCGGTTTTCTTGCCCCGCTAGGGCCGTGCCCGCCGGCAGGCGAGCGGGTCTATTCTCTCACCCGCCGAGGGCTTTGTGGCAGGTGAGTTGTGAATCTGAAGGCGTCCTGTATGCGGTAAGCAGCATCGGCAATATCACCTATTGCAACTACCAAATTGACGGACCTAGAGCGCCCCCGCCTCGCGGAGGCTCCGGAAACGCTCGGCAGATACCACCAGGTGGTCCAAGACTTCCACACCGAGTAATCGGCCAGCCTCCAGGAGATGCCGGGTCACCGCGAGGTCCTCGGGGCTGGGGGTCGGATCGCCGGAGGGATGGTTGTGCGCCAGGATGACTGCGGCGGCACCCATGGTCAGCGCCGGGCCGAACACCTCGCGCGGCTGGAGGGCCGCGACGTTGAGCCCGCCGACGGCTACCTTCTCGCAGCCGACCGGCTGGTTTCGCGTATTCAGATAGAGCACGGAGAAGCACTCCTTGGGGCTACTCCGAAGGTCCTGGAACTGCAGCAGGGCCTCCCTGGGTGAGGTGACGGCGGGGGCGGCACTGTCAGCCGGAACGTGCCAGCGTCTGGCCAGCTCGCGGACCATCAGGAGCCGGCGGACCTGTGCCGGCCGAAAACCGTGGCGTCGCGCCGCGTCCCGCAGATCACCCGGCAGGCGCTCGACGATGCCTCCCTCGGCCAGCAAGGCCTTCACCCCTAAGAGGTCAGCGCGCTGCCCGAGCAGCGCCGCCAGCAGACCTGGCTCGTCCGGCGCGGCCATGGCGACATGATACTACATATCTGTGTATCTGTCGCCGCTTATATTAGTGGCGCCCGAAGACAGCGCCCAGGATCACCAGCAGCACGATGACGATCACGACCACGATGACGACGCCCACCAGCAACGCGTAGCGGTTGATCGTCGTGTCGCTGATGGGGGCGTTGACCGACATCGGCGGTCCAGGTTGCAGCGGGGAGCCGGCGCCCGGTGGCAGCGGACCTCCAGGCGGCGCGCTCGGGCGATCGACAAAGGCGCCGGGCGGACCTGGGGATTGCGGTGCGGGCGGTTGCGACCAACCGGTGCGGTCTTCCCCTTTGGGCGCCGCGTCGGGTGTGGGTCCCTCGGTCGGTGGGTTGCTGTCCTGGTCGTTCATCCTTGCCACTCCGATGCCTGAGTGATGTTGTCGAGGACCCAGCCGAACTGTCCGCTTGTCACGACCGCTTTGCAGTAGCTGCAGACGCCAGACTCGTTGATCGACAACGGGGCGCCACAATTGGGACACTGGGTCACCTCGGCCCCTTCGCCCGCTTTGGTTCGAGCCGACCCGCTGCGAATGAAGGTCCAGTACTCCGTGAAGTTCTGGTTCTGGCGCGAGCCGTAGATGACTTTATTGGCGGTGGTGTCGTCGACCTCGTAGTCCGCGGCGCTGGCGTCGATGCGGACCGTGATCGTGTCGAAGTTGGGATCGGTCTGCACCTTGACGATCTGGACTCCGCCGATGACCAGGTTGTCGAGCATGTTCTTTTTGTGCGCCGCGATCATGGCACCGATCTGTGTCTTCCACCGGTGGTAGATGCCGTCCGACATGTATACCCGCGCGGGTTCGAGATTGCGATCCATCCACGCCTTCTGCAGTGCGAAGAAGGCGGCCTGTGCCCGATCGAGGAACATCTGCTGGTTGAAGTTCGGATCCTTGGCCTGTAGCGCCGCCAGGTCTTCGGTCAAGGTCGAGCGCATCTGCGCCATTGGCGCATAGGCCGGACCGTAGTTCGATGCCTGCATCGGGTTGCGGATGCTCATCCGCCGGTAAACCTGCCAGAGCGTGAAGAGGATGAAGAGAAAAAAGAAGAACCCGCCCCCGCCGCCGCCGAAGAAGAGGAAGGGCAGGAGTAATCCACCGCCCCCGAAACCACCGCCCCCACCGAAGGAGCCGCCGCCGCCAAATCCGCCACCACCCCCGCCGAAGCTCTGGCCGCCACCTGCCCGGGCAAAGGCCAGGAGCGGGCTCGTGAGGATGACCGACAACGCCAGTACCGCCGCCAGGCCAACACGCTGCCTGAGCCTCACTGCGCGGGTGCCGGTGTGCCTCCGCCGGTGAGTGTTTGGCCGCAGTTGGTACAGAATTTCGCGGTCGCCGAGTTCTGGGTGCCGCACTTAGGGCAGGCAACCGTTGCGCCGGCCGGCGCGGGAGCCGGCGAGAGGGCCTGGCCGCAGCTGCTGCAGAACTTGGCGTTCTCCGCGTTCAACGCGTGACAGTTGGGACAGCGGACCTGGATCTGGCCGCCCGCCGCAAGCGTCTGACCGAGTTGGCCGGCCACCTGGCCTCCCACCCCGAGGCCGACCCCGAGAAATGCCGGGTTCACCCCGCCACCCTGACCCGGGCCCTGAGCCAGTCCCTGGCCGGCACCGATCATCGCCGCGCCGGCCGCGTACTGCTGGAAACCACCGGCCAGCTTGGTGTATTGGACGTCCTTGAGGAAGGTCTTGAGCTTGTCCTCGTCCTCGGGTTTGAGCGTGATCGTGAAATTACCCAGCCGGACGATCTGTAGGCCGTAGCTGTTGATGTTGCGCTGCACTTGGGCGATCGTTTCCGATTCGATCTCATCGGTGTGCGCCGCGATGCCGAGCAGCGGCCAACCGCTGCTGACGACATGCGACACGACGTCGGTTCGTAGCGTCTTCAGCAATTGCTCCCGCATCCAGTCGGTGATCTCGTCATTGGTCGAGAGATTCTGCGTGCCGACCAGGTTGACGATCAACGACTGCGGCTCGACCACCTTGAGCGAATATTCGCCAAACACGCGCAGCCCGACGCCGAAGTTGGTTTGCGGATCGACGACGTTGTCGATGGCTCCGCCGAAGGGCAGGTTGGGAAACTCGCGGGTCGAAATGAAATAGAGCTCGGTGCGGAAAAGGTTCCCACCGCTGGCGGCGTCCACGAGGATGCCGAGGAAGGGAATCTCCGATGAGTCGAGGGTCACCCGGCCCGGCTGAATCGTTCCCTGGACGCGGCCGTCGCGGAAGAAAACCGCCAGCTCGTCCTGCTCAACGGTCAGCTGGGTCAGCTTGCGGATGTTGGTGTCGGGCCACTTGAACAGAATCTGGCCCTTGGCTGAATCCGGCCGTGCGATGAACTCGCGCCGGACCTCCCCGAAGATACCCATGCGAACCTCCAATTCTGGATCCGGCGGTTCGGCCGCCCACCGGCGTTATAGCAGAAAAACGTCGGACCTAGACAAGTCCTTCCCCAACGCGGTGACCGGCAAACTATGAGCCTTCCAGCGCCCCTCCTTCGCCCCGACTCGCGCGCGTCCAAGCCGGCGCGACCGCGCGCCTGGCTGATCCGTCTCATGACGCCCGCGGCGCTGCTTGCCATTTATGGACTGCTCGCGTTCGGCTTGTTCGCCGCCACCTGGGCGCACCCTTTCTCCCACGTCATCGGCGACGGCCCCGACCCGCCGGTCTTTATCTGGTACCTGCGCTGGGTGCCGTTTGCGCTCAGCCATGGGCTCAATCCGCTGCTTACCAGCTATCTCGATTTTCCCGACGGGATCAACCTGATGTGGCAGACCTCGGTGCCGTTGCTCGGCCTGTTGCTGGCTCCAGTGACGCTCACGCTGGGGCCGATCTTCGCCTACAACCTGCTGATGACGGCGTCGATGGCGCTCGCGGCGTGGTGCGGGTTCCTGGCATTCCGCCGGCACGTGCTGCGTCCGTCGGCTGCCGCCCTTGGTGGGCTGCTGTTTGGTTTCTCGCCTTACGTGCTGGGTCAATCGCTCGGGCATCCGCACGTCGGGGTGGTGTTCATCTGCCCGCTGATGCTGATCGCCTTCGAAGAGGCCGTGCTCCGGCAGCGACGATCGCCCTGGCGGTTGGGAGCGATGGTCGGCGCGCTGGCCGCGGCCCAGTTGTTGATCTCCGAAGAAATGTTGCTCACCCAGGCGCTGCTGGCTGCGATGGCGCTCGCCATTCTGATTCGCTTGCGTCCGGACACCGTCCGGATGAGGGCGGCGTACGTCCTCAAGGTCCTTGGGGTAGCAGCCGGCATCCTCACGCTAGTCGCTGCGTGGCCGCTATCGATGCAGTTCTTCGGCCCGCAGGCGGTTCACGGTACCCTCGCGGCGTCCAACGTCTTTGTCACGGACGTGGCCGGCCTGCTGCTCCCGACCTCGCTGCAGGCGATCGCTCCATCGGCGCTGACCGCCGTGACTGACCGGTTCAGCGGCAGCCAGTACGAGGCCGGGACATTCATCGGCCTGCCGTTGCTCGCCCTGTTGGTGCTGGCGGTGGTGCGCTGGTGGCGGACTCCGGTCGTCCAGGTTGCCTCGATGCTGGCGGCGCTGGCCACCGCCCTCTCGCTCGGGGTCACGTTCCACCTCGGGGGTGTGACGACCGGCATACCGGCCGGCCTGCTCGCGGTCGCCTTCCTCGCCATGAGCCGAACGCGGGCCGGGCGCCTGACCCCGGTGATCTTCGGGACGGCCTGGGCAGGGCTGGCGACGCTGCCGCTGCTGCGCAACGTCGTGCCCAGCCGCCTGATGCTCTATGTGTTCCTCTTTGCGGGCCTGCTGCTCGCGGTGCTGGTCGATCGCTGGAACTTCGCATCGCGACGGCGGACGATGGCCGCCGCCGCGGTCGCCGCCCTGGCGCTGCTGACCTTGCTGCCACGGATTCCGTTTGTGACCTCTCCGACCAACGTGCCGGCATACTTCTCCGCGGGCGCGGTCGCGACGCTTCCGACCGACAGCGTCGCCCTGGTTGTGCCCTACGCCCACCAATTCGAGTCGCGAGCGATGCTCTGGCAAGTGAGCGCCGACCTGCGCTTCAAAATGCCCGAGGGCTACGCCAACCGACCCGGCCCGGCGCTGGATCCAGCGCCTACCATGCTGGGTCACGACCTGATGGCGATGCAGCAGGGAGCGCCGGCGCCGGAGGTGTCGGCGTCCTATCGCCAGGCGGCGCTGGCGGAGCTCCGCGGCTGGCAGGTCAGGACCGTGCTGCTGGGCCCGATGCCGGGCGAGCATCGAGTGCTGGAATTCCTGACGGCGGTCATGGGGACGACCCCGACGCGGGATGGCGGTGTCTATCTCTGGAGTCTGGGCCCGAACTAGAGAGGGTTGGCTCCGGAGCCCGGATTCGAACCGGGAACCGTCACGTTAACAGCGTGCTGCTCTACCGTTGAGCTACTCCGGACTGCCAGGCGCGAACCAGTATATCGGTCGACTTCCGGTCAGCTTGCGATTCGCTGCGGCACCTGCCGCCCCGCGCCGCCCTCGCCGTCGGCCGCTTTCCCGGTGCGTTGCTCTTCGTGGTATTCGGCGTCGGTATTGACCAGCCAGGGATCGTAGTTCGCGCCCAGCGCGATATTCCGCGCCACCAGGATCCCCGTCATCATCGAGTGGTCCTGGTTGTTGTAGTGATGCATCCCGTTGCGCCCGACGAGCCACAAGTTCGGCAGGGCGCGGCGCAACCATTCGCGGACCACCGCCAGGTGCCCGAGGTAGGCACCGTCGTAGACGGGATAAGCCTTCGGCTGACGGTACACCATCCCCGCCTTGACCTCCTCGGCCCGCACGATACCCAGCGCCACCAGTTCGCGCCGGCCCAAATCCAGCAGGTCCTTATCCGGCCAGCTCCACATGCCGTCTTGCTCGAAGCAGAAATACTCCATGCCGAGCCCGGTCAAGCCACTGTCGTCGACCATCGCGGCACTGAAATTCTTGAAGTTCCCGATCCGCCCCACCTTCACGTCCGGGTCGTGCACATAGATCCACTGATCCGGAAAGACGTTGGCGCGGTCCACTACCACATTCACCGTGATGAAGTCGCGATATCCGAGCGCCTCGGCCGCCGCCCGCACGATCGAGGGCGCCGCCGGCTGCAACTTCGCGATCAACTCGCGGATCGGCATGGTGCTGATGAACTCGGACCCCAACACATCGAGCGTTCCACCGTTGCGGTCCTTCACCTGCACGGAGATGACTCGACCGTTCGCATGGCGGACGGCGACCACCTCCTCGCCCAAGCGAACGGGATGGCCCGCGGCCGCCAGGCGCGCGGCCACCGCCTCCCACATCTGCCCGGCGCCGGTTCGCGGATAGCGGAATGCGTCGACCAGGGTTTTCACGATCGCGCCCTCGCCAGCGCGCAACGCCGCGGGCAGGAGCGCATTGCGAATCACTTCGACCAGGTTGAGCCCACGAATCCGCTGCCCCGCCCAGTCCGCCGACAACTCGTTGGTCGGGATCCCCCACACCTTCTCGGTGTAGGTCTTGAAAAAAATCTCGAACAGGCGGTGCCCGAACTGGTTCGACACCCAGTCTTCGAACGACTTCGGGTCGACGACCGGCCGTAGCCGCGCCTGCGCGTAGCTCACCAGGCAGCGAGCCGTTTCGTACGGCCCCAGGTTCAGGAAGGCGTTCGAGGCCTTGATCGGGTAGTCGAAGAACTTCCCCCGATACATGATCCGCGTCAGCCGCGCCACCTGACGGATCTCGTCCCCCAGGACCTCGGTCCAGAGCGCTTCGATCTCGGCGCTCTTGGAGAAAAACCGATGTGGGCCGACATCGAAGCGGCAACCCATGAACTCGAGCGTGCGGGCGATCCCTCCGACCTGCCGCGGATCCTTCTCCACCACTGTCACCGGCGTCCGGTGCCGGGTCAGCTCGTAGGCAGCCGACAGCCCGGCGGGCCCGGCGCCCATCACCACCACGTGCTTGGTGGCACCGGGCGAAATCTGGTCAGCCATGCCGCACAGGAGCAACTCCGTGCGGGCGACCCTCTTGCACCGGGCCAGACGGCCCCCACCCTGCCCTCCCCCAGAGGGGAGGGACACGTTGGGGTGATCTACCTTACTATTGCGGTCCGTGGCCCAGGCGTCCAAAGACTCCACCCGGCACCGTCATCCGTTCCTGGAACGGCTCGCGCGTGGCCCCCTCCTGGGCGACGGCGCCATGGGAACCCAGCTCCATGTTCGGGGGGTGAGCTTCGAGCGCTCCTTCGACGAGCTCAACCTCACCCAGCCCAAAATCGTCGAGGAGATTCACCGAGCGTACATTTCGGCCGGCGCCGAGCTGATCGAGACCAACACCTTCGGCGCCAACCGGATCAAGCTGGCCCGCCACGGGCTCGAGAACCGGGTCCGGGACATCAACTTCCGGGCGGTCAAGCTCGCCCGGGAGGCGCGTGAGATCGCCGGCGAACCGGTCTTTGTCGCTGGGTCGGTCGGCCCCATCGGCCAGCAGCTCGGGCCGATCGGCCGGATCACGGTGGCCCAGGCGACCGCCGCCTTCGAGGAGCAGATCGCCGGGCTGCTCGAGGGCGGGGCGGATCTCCTCATCCTGGAGACCTTCACCAACCTTCCGGAAATCCTCGCCGCGGTCAGTGCCGCCAGGCAAACCACCGACCTGCCGATCGTCGCCCAGATGACCTTCGCCGAAGACGGCCTCACCCTCAGCGCCGAGGAGCCGAGCCAGGTGGTCCAGGCACTGGAGCGCGCCGGCGTCGACGTCATCGGTGTCAATTGCGGGGTTGGCCCCCAGGTCGCGCTCCAGGTCCTCGAGCAGATGAGCCAGCAGACGCGCCTTCCCCTGTCGGGCCAGCCCAACGCCGGGCTTCCGGCCCGCGTCGAAGGCCGCTTTTTCTATTTCGCGACGCCCGAATACTTCGCGACCTTCGCCCGCCAGGCGGCCGATCTCGGCGTGGCCTACATCGGGGGATGCTGCGGCACCACGCCGGCGCACATCGCCGCCATGCGGGCCGCCCTCAAGCCGGCCTCGAGCCCGCCCCGCATCATGATGCCGGCGCCTTCGAACGCCATCGCCATCGATCTCAATCCGGCCGAGCAGCTCCCGCCTACGGCGTTCGCCCGGCGACTTAACGAGCATGCCTTCGTGGTCAGCGTCGAGATCGATCCGCCGCGCGGTCTCAATCCGGCCAAGTGCATCGCCGGCGCGCAGCTCGTCAAAGACGCCGGCGCCGATGCGGTCAACATTGGCGACAGCCCGATGGCACGCGTCCGGATGAGCGCGCTCTCGCTCGCCGTCATGATCCGGCAGCAGGTGGGCACGGACACGTTGATCCACTTCACCTCGCGCGACAAGAACCTGATGGCGTTGCAGGCGGAACTGATCGGCGCGCACGCGCTGGGCATTCGCAACATCATCGCGCTGACCGGCGATCCCCCCCGGATTGGCGACTACCCGTCGGCGACCGGTGTGTGGGACGTCGACTCCATCGGCTTGATCAAGATCCTGCAGCGCCTCAACGAGGGATACGACTGGCTCGGGACATCGATCGGCAAGCCCGCCAACTTCACGATCGCCTGCGCAGTCAACCCGGCAGCCGAGGACCTGGACCGGGAGATCGACCGCTTCCGGCAGAAAATCGAGGCCGGGGCGCATGTCGCGATGTCCCAGCCGCTCTACGACCGGCAAACGCTGGAGCGATTCTTCGAGCGAACCGGTCCGTTGCCCATCCCCTTCCTGTTGGGCGTGCTTCCCCTACAGTCCTCGCGTCACGCTGAATTCATGCACAACGAAGTCCCCGGCATCGTCATCCCGGCGCAACTGCGCGAGCGCATGCGCCTGGCCGGCGAGAACGGCATCGCGGAAGGTCTCGCGCAGTCGCGCGAGCTGCTCCGGGAGACGAAGGATCTGGTGCAGGGCGTCTACCTGATGCCCTCGTTCGGCCGCTACGAAGTCGTCGCGGAGCTCGTCCGCTGGCTGCGCACGGTTGACACCCCCACCCTGCCCTCCCTCAGAGGCGGAGGGAATCTTTAGCGGTCGGTCCCGAATCGCTCCCAGCTGACGAGATCCGCCATGGGCCGGCGCCCGCGAGGGATCGGAGCGTTCGCAGGTAGCCGCAACGCCTCCGGCCCGGTCGGATAACCGATCGAGAGCATCGTCCGTAGGTGTCGATCCTTCGGGATGCCGAGCAGCTCGCGGGCGCGTTGCTGATTGTCCGCGGGATAGATCGATGCGATGCACGAACCGACGCCGTACGCCCAGGCCGCCAGCATCAGGTTCTGCATCAGCCGTCCCTCGTCCATCAGCGTTGCGACGTCATCCCCGCGCATGACGAGCGCGATCGCGAGCGTCGCGCTCGCAAGGTGCCCCGCGTAGCGGCCGCACTTCGCCAGCGCCGCCAGGTTCTCCCTGCTCTTCACCACGATCAAGTCCCACGGTTGGGTGTTCTTGGCCGATCCGGTCCAGCGGCCGGCGTCGAGAACGTCGAGCAGGACGTCATCCGGGATCTCGCGCTGCGAAAACTGGCGCACCGAGCGCAGCGACTTGATCAGCTCCGCTTCCCGCACCGGCCCAGTCTATTCCCCCGTTACGTTGGTCTCGACTCCACCGGGGCAATCCGGACCGGTGGCATGTACTCCGAGACCAGCTCGCGCATCCACCAGTTGCCCGTTTCGCGACGCTCGCGCCCGCTGCTGAACCGGTAGCGATAGAGGCGGGCCCGGACAAAGGCCGGCGGCGCGTCTGGGAAAGGATTGCTGCGCAGCAGCTTCAACGTCGCGCGGTCATGCTGCAGCAGCTTGGTCAGGAAGGCGATGAACCAGGGATATTGCTGCGGCGTCGCCATCGCCGCAAACCACATCAGCCAGTCGAGCCGCAGATGGTAGGGGGCGACCTGCGGTGGGGTGCGGCGAGGATTGCCCGGCTTGCCCTTGAATTCGTACTCGAGCCACTCCACCGGCGCCGTCAGATCGGTGGCGCTCGTGCCCTCGACGATGATCTCGTACCGCACGCGGGTGATCGACCCGAACGCGCCATAGGCGTTGACCAGGTGGACGGGGTTGAAGCTGAAGTTCATCAGCTGTCGTCTCGAGAGCAGGTTGCGAGCCGGCGCATAGCTCAGCAGCAGCACGACCGCGGTGAGCGCGATCAGCACCGCGTTGTACCAGGCGGGCGGCGCGCTGAGCGCCGGCACCTGCACGAACGGGAGCACGGCACCGAGGGCGGCGTTGTTGAAGGCGGCAACCGCACAGAGGATGGTCAGCGCATTCAGCCAGGCGAAGTTTCCGCTCAGGACCAGCCAACCCTGGGTGAGGACGATGACAACGCCTGCGACATCCGCGATCGGCTGCGGAAACGCGAGCCCGAGCGGCGCGACCAACTGCGCCACGTGATTGCCAAAGACCTCAGCCCGATGCAGGCGACGCGGCAGGTGATGAAAGAACCGGCTGAGCGGATTCGGCATCGGCTGGGTCTCGTGGTGGTAATCGAGGCAGGTGAGGTCACGCCAGCATGGATCGCCGCGAAGCTTGATCATTCCGGCGCCGAACTCGACCCGGAACAGCAGCCAGCGAATCATCCAGATCACGACCACCGGTGGCGCCATCCACGCCGGTCCCAGGAAGATGGCAAAGAACCCTGCTTCGAGCAACAGCGATTCCCAACCGAAGGCGTAGAACGTCTGGCCGATGTTGACGATGGAGAGGTAGAGCACCCACAACACCAGCCAGACCAGCATCCAGAGCAGCAGCGGCGCCGCGTCGGCCAGGCCAACGACAATCCCCGCCGAGAGCAGCACCCCGAGCCAGGCAACAACCACGAGCAGTCGATCCGAATAACGGAGGTAAAAGAGGCTCGGGCTCAACCGAAAGGGCACCTGAGCGATGAATCGCGGCGCCGGCAGCAGCCCAGCTTCGCCCAGTAGCGGCCGGAACTGGTTGAGCGCGACCAGAAACGCGATCAGGTAAATTGCCGCCAGCCCGCGCGTGAAGACAAGACGACTCAGCCAGTAGGCGGGTTGTACCCACCCGTCGACGATCGACATCTCGACTAATCCCCATCCCCAATATAAGGATGGCCGTCGAGGTCACGTCGGTTGGCCTCAGTCCTCCCGCGTGCGACGCTTTCGCCGGAGTCCTCGGCGCTGCTCGCGTTGACGGTGCGGAAGGTAGGAGCGATCGCCGATCCATTCGGCCGGGATGATCACGAGCGCCCTGGCGAGGCCGTTGATCGGCGAGGCGTAGGTGGATCGAAAGCGGGCGAATGTGGGCCATGCTTCCTCGGCGGGCTTGCACTGATAACCTGCCTTCTTCAATCGCGCCCACGCCTCATCGAATTCGAAGCGCTCGATGACGGGCGAATCCGATCGTGGCGTCCACCGGCGGAAGTACCATGACAGGTCCTCAACCAGATGATTGCCGACGCGGTAGAACAGCTTGGCCGGCCCTTCCGACTTGTCCTCAACCGTACTCATCACGAGGACGGCGGCATCCATCACGGCCCCGAACGAGTTGAGCCATGCCTCGTTGTCGTGACTCGATCGAAAGAAGACGAGCATGGGGTAAGCCAGATGGCTCTCGAGCACCGCCGCCGCCCACTGCCGCCAGTCGTCAAAGGTTTTGATCAGCTCCTCCGGCATCCCGTGCGTCGAGGCCGTCTCCAACATTTGCACGCCGGACGGCGGCGCGCCGGCAAACGCATCCAGGGTGACGACCAGCTCCTCGCGTCGCTGGAACGACTCGTAGAGCGAGAAGAGCAGCGTGATGGCGAGCGCCGCCAGGATGACGCCGGTCGCGCTCTCCGCGATCGTCGCCAACCGGGCCGGTACGCCCTCGGGGACGAAGTCGCCGTAGCTGAGCGGCACGAGCGTCGTCGCCGAAAAATACACCGAGGTGCCGAAGGATTCAGGTACCGGACGCATCTCGTCGCGCATTCCGTCGATGATCAACCCGTACGCCAGCACCAGCCCCAGTCCCCAGGTGACGAAGATGGCGAGTACGCCGACCGGGCCGTAGCTCGCCAGCCAGCGCTCACGCCGGGGGATTGACGACATGCGGTTGCCCACCCATCGCCAGAACCAGTAGAGCCCTCGAACGATATACCGCACCGTTGCCAGCTTGTTGATCGCCGGGCGCGGGAGGACGACCGACTGAAAGAGGTCGTACAAGACGACAAGGAGGAGGACAAGCCCACCGACGATCTCCCCCCAGTGCAGCGCGAACTCGAGCATGGCCCATTAATTGTGCCTCGCCATGAA
>Ga0070699_100000426_pt1 | contig 40531 bp, 45 predicted proteins | sample KBSK1503metaG_FD_65473 | JGI IMG/M metagenome (GOLD analysis project Ga0070699, IMG submission 65473) | Corn, switchgrass and miscanthus rhizosphere microbial communities from Kellogg Biological Station, Michigan, USA - KBS K1-50-3 metaG | ecosystem: Host-associated > Plants > Roots >... | reverse complement strand
ACGGCTCTCCAACGAGACCCAGAAGCTGTTCGCCCAGCTCTATCTCGAGGGCCTGTCCAGCGGCGACTTCGAGCCGGTTCTTCAGGCAGCTGCTGGGCGAGAACGCGCCGCTCTCGCCGAACACGATCCTGCGGCTCAAAGAGGAGTGGCCCCGGGAGTACGCGACTGGGATGACTTCGTCACCTTCTACGACTTCCCGACCGAGCACTGGCTGCACCTGCGAAACTGGCGCGCTCTCAACGGCGGGCCCAAGCTCATGCAGCTCGTCCTGGCCGGCGCCGTCTTCAAGGACGGGCGCCTACAGCAGTGGCCAGGTCAAGCCCAGCAGAAGGAGCTGACAGCCGCCTAATCACGTCGATGACTGGGAAGCAATTTCCACACTTCTTGACAAAAGCTCGCCCATGTTCTCAGTGACGCCAAGCCGGCTCGATTGCGATGACATCACGGAGTTGAGGGCCGCCCGATCCGGCCGGCATAGGAGCGAAGTCGACGAGAGGGGGCCCGCAGGGAACCGGTCGCCGGGGAGAGACTTCCCCCCTCCCCCGGGCTTCGCCGGGTACTCCCCCGACTGCGCGGGGGAGAGACTTCCGATCAGGCCTCCCGCAGGACGCCATCCTCCATCACCAGCGTCCGATCCGCCTGCGCGGCCTCCGCCTCGTCGTGCGTCGTAAACAGCACGGCCACGTCGCTGCGCGCGGCGTCGTGCAGCAGGGTCAGGATCTCGCCCGCCGTGCGGGTGTCGAGCTCTGCTGTCGGCTCGTCGGCGATGACCAGTGCCGGCGCCTTCACCAGGGCCCGAGCCAGCGCGACGCGCTGGCGCTCGCCACGCGAGAGCTGGTCTGCTCGGAGCTCCGCCCGGTCTTCGAGCGCAACGGCCTCCAACGCCGTGGCCGTCATCCGCATCGCATCCACTTGCGGCTGCCCCGCTATACGCATGGCCAGCGCCACGTTCTCTGCGGCACTCAGGAGCGGCACCAGCTGCGGCGTCTGAAAGACCCAGCCCACCGTGTTCTGCAGAAACGCACGGCGCTGCTCATCCGACAGCTGGGTCACGTCCGTGCCATCTACCACCACCCATCCAGTGTCTGGCGTGTCGAGACCACCGCACAGCGACAGGAGGGTCGACTTTCCCGAACCGGAGCGGCCCAGGATTGCGACCAGCTCGTTGCGGGCAATCCGAAACGTCGCCCGCCGTACCACCGGGAGCTGCTGCCCCGCCACAATGTACGACCGGCTCAGCCCTTCGGCCACCAGGACGTCACTCACCACATTCGGCCCTGTGCGCCCGCCGTGAGCTCGCCGGCGGCGGCGACGGCCACACCGTCTCGAATCAGGATGGTGCGGTCCACGTAGCGGGCGACGCGTGGGTCGTGCGTGACGATGATTGCAGCCGTCCCCAGGTTGCCAAGGAGTGCCCCGACATCTCCGAGCAGCTCGCGCGCACTTGGCCAATCGAGACGCGCGGTCAGCTCGTCCGCGAGCAGCAGGTGCGGCCTGTTGGCCAGGGCCACCGCCACCGCCAATCGCTGCGTCTCGCCAGGCGTCATCTGGTCCGGCGTGTGGTAGAGCCAGTCGCCCAACCGCAGCGCGTCCAGCAGACCGACCGCAGCATCGATCCGGTCGAGCTGCGACCCCCCCTCACCCAGCATCGGGACCAACACGTTCTGCAAGACGGTGAGGCCCATCAGCAGGCCGGCCTCCGGTCGCTGCCACACGTACCCAACCATCAGCCGGCGATAAGCCTCCCGGTTGCGCCGCCCCATTCGCGTGAGGTCGTGGCCGCCGACCACAACGCGCCCCGCGGTGGGCCCCTCCAGACCGGCGAGGATGTTGAGCAGGGTCGTCTTCCCGCTGCCGCTGCGGCCCATGACCGCGAGGCGCTCGCCGATCAGGAGGTCCAGGTCCACATGCCTCAGGGCCAGGACCTGATCCGGACCCTCGCCATATGCGTGGGAGAGCGCTCTGATCTGGAGCAGGGCGCCTGGCAGTGCTGGCTCGCCGAAAGGGTCGATCATCGGCGTTGCTCAGAGTTGAAGGGGTTGACCTGGGCTGGGACGCGACGTGCGGCCGATGCGACGACGAGCAAGCACAGAAGGAGGCAGGCGAGAGCACAGACGAGGCTGATCCCGGCCAGCTGGAGAGTACCCCGCGTCAGTTCGCCGACAGGCAGCCCGGCAACAGCCAGCGCCAACCCGAGAAGGCTGCCCAGGAAGACGGCGGAAATCGTCGCGGCCGCCTGCTCGATGGAAACGCTCTTCGTTACCTGCGCGACCGGCAGGCCGTGAGCAAGCAAGCCGCCGTACTCATGCAGCCGGCGGCGTGCCGTGGAGCGGAAGTGCAGTCCGAAGGCGGCGAGGGCAAGAGCCAGCGCAACCACCGCACCGACCAGTAGGCCGGCCTCGAGACCCGCGCCGAGGGACGGCTGGCTTGCGGGCCCTGCGCCGGTCGCCACGCCGACAGCGGCAAAGACGCCGATGGCGACAGCGAGGATCAGGATGAAGCTCGCCGCCGCGTGCTGCTCCGGCGCGCGTTCCAGCTGCCAGCCGGCGAGCGCACCTGGCACGCTGACGCGTCGGGCTACCCACCCGAGCGGCCACACATAGATGGCCGCCGCGGTGAGCAGGATGAGGCCGACCGCCGGCGCCAGGCCGATCAGTGTCGCCGCCGGGCCCGGGGTCTGCGAGGTCAGGGCGCTAACCCCAGGAAGCTTGGGCAACGCGAGCCCGATCAAGCCAACGCATCCGAAGACCAACGCCGTCCCCGCCCGCTGCCACCAGGCACGCCCCTTCCGGAAAGGACCTTCCATCGACGGGTCCAGCTCACGCCGGGCGGCGCCGGCCGCGAGCATGCCCAGGACGGCGATCAGCCCGATCGCGTTTGCCACCATCGCTGCGGCCACACCCGCGACGTCCTCCCGGTGCAGCCAGGCCGGTGAGATCCCGGACCCCGTCAATGTCAGAACCGCGACGAACGCCAGGCTGCCCGCCACACCCACCGGCAGTGCACACAATGAGAGCGCGGCGAGCCCTGAGAAGGAAATGCGCCAGACTCGCGCTGCCGGCCACCCTCGAGCTCGCAGAACCGCCAGCTCTCGGGTCTGGCCATCAACGAACCGAGATCCGACGAGCGCCACCGCGAACAAGCCCAGCACTGTCATCGCCGCGGCGAAAAGATGAATCGCCGTCGAGACCTGCAGCTGCATCGCGTGGAAGCTCTCGAGGCTGGAGCCCAGCGACGTGCTCACGTGCCGGTGCGGCGCTTTCAGCCCTGCCGTGAGCTGCTGCACCTCGCCTCCGATCGTCCCCGCCTGGGCGGGATCCACGGCATCAGGACTCGCCCGGTAGAGAAGCCCTGCGGTCGGTCCCTGCGGTGGATGTTGCTTCACCAGCTCGAAGAAGTCGAAGCGGCCCATCGTGACCAGAAGGCTTGACGGCGCCTGACTCCAGTAAGGGTCGTGGACGTCGAGGGGCCGCCACAGGCCCACGATGCGAGCACACCATCGGGACTGCCCAGCGCCAGTGAAGTCGAAGCAAACGCGATCGCTCAGGCGCAGGCCCAGCTTGTCAGCGGCTGCCTGGGGCATCGTCACGGCGGTGTCCCCGCCGCCAAGTCCGTCCGGCGGCAGTTCGCCCGCACCGACCGCGACGTGCGAAGCGAGATGGTCCGAGTAGGCCGCGGTCAGCGTCTGTTGAGCCGTTGTGGGCGAGACCGGACCCCCTCCCAACGTGACGACATGCAGGGGGCCGGCGGTCGCGTAGGCGGCCAGCGGAATCAGAGCGGGCCCGAGGCGACTGTTGACCTGGCCGTCGACGTCCCGCTTGAACGCGTTGAACGAGTTGAGATCGGTCACGTCCTGGGCGACCGTCAGCGCCCCGCTCCCGGCCAACGTCTGGACCAGGCCAGATCGAACCGCCATGGCGTCGATGAGAGGCAGCAATGCCGGCATGGCAATGGCCCCCGCCAGGCACAGCCAGAGCGCTGCCGCCCAGCCCCGACGACGGGTGGCCTGCAGCCAGGCAAGCTTCGCTCTGCTCAGGCCCGGAGCCTCAGCTACGCGCGCGTCACGCGCGTGGCTCACCTCCGCACGGACTGCGGTCATCGGCTCACCCGCACAGCCCAGCCCCCCAGTACGGCCGGGCTCATCTTTCCCTCCTTGGGCGTCGGCGGACGCTGGTTCCGCTCGCGCCAAACGGCCGACCCCAATTTTCTGACGAAATGCACGGCGGTTGCCAGGCTACCGGTCCTCGGGCGGCGATCGCAGGGGTCTGGCATTGCGTGAGCGAAACTGTTAAAGATCGTACCTCGCAGCGTCTGCTAGGCTGGATGGCGCCTTGAGGGCCCGTGATTGGGGGGGCGCCGGCCGGCGGCATCGGCCGGCCCGCTGGGGAGAGACGGTCGCTCTTGGACTGCTGGTCGTGGCGGTCCTGCTGGGCGTCGCTGCCAGCCGATGGACGCTGCCCGGGATCAGAGTGCCGTGGTCTGCCGCCGCAACCACCGACGCCGTAGCGGCCCGTGCCCCCAGCTCTACACCAGCGCCCAGCGCGAGCCCCAACGACACGCTGCGGCAGGCGCTGGCCATCGTGGCGCCCGCGAAGCCGCCTACGCGGCTCACGATCCCCACGATCAACGTGGATGCCGCTGTGGAGCAAGTCGGGCTCGACTCCCAGGGCAGGATGGCGGCGCCTGCCAGGACCGACGACGTCGGCTGGTATCAGCCAGGTGCGGCGCCGGGGGACGTTGGCAACGCAGTGATCGACGGTCATCTGGACTGGTACAACGGCCCGGCTGTGTTCGCGCGGCTTGGCAAGATGAAGGTCGGCGACCAGATCACGGTCCTCCGCGAAGACGGCACGAAGGCGAAGTTCACGGTGGACTCGACGTCGGTCATGCCGTACGACGCTTCCACCGACTCGCTGTTCACCAAGGGCGGCCCTCCATCACTGACACTGATCACGTGCGCGGGGACCTGGGACCGGCAGCGGGGAACGTACCTGCAGCGGCTAGTTGTCCACTCCTCGCTTGCCGTTTAGCTTATCTTGCAAATGCCAGGGCTTGGGATCAGCTGGACTGTGACTGCCGCGTGAATGATTGAGATTCTCAAGCCAGGTTGTTACGATTGCCGGTCCATGGGGGGAAAGCGGCTTTTACTCAACCAGACGTTCATACCTGTCGTGGCGGCTGTCCTGATAGGCGCCGCCTGCAACAATCCGATCGGGAACAACACACCACCGACTCCGCAGACCGGTGATCCGATCGTGATCGGAGTTCCTAACGCAGCGACCGGCGCTTACAACGTCGAAGGCCCGCTCACCCAGCAGGGCTACGACATGTGGGCGGACTGGGCCAATGCCAAGGGCGGAATCGTTGTCCAGGGTCTCCGCCACAAAGTCCGCCTGGTCTCTCAAGACGACCAGAGCAATCCGCAGCTCTCGGCCCAGATCGCCGAGCAGATGCTCACGCAGGGTGGCGTGCAGTTCCTGCTGGCGCCGTTCGGCTCGCCACCGGCAGGGGCGGTCGCGGCGGTGGCCGAGAAGCACCACGTGCCCATGGTGGCCCCGAGCGCGGCCGCGCGCCAGGTGTTCATGCAGGGCTTCCATTACACATTCGGCGTCCTGGCGCCGGCCGACCAGTTCCCGGCGGCTGTGATCGACTGGGAGCTGAACATGACGCCCAAGCCGACGACCCTCGCGATCCTGACCGCCGACGACGACTCCTCGCTGCTGATCACCCAGGGAACCGTCGCCTACTCCCAGTCGAAAGGAATCAAGGTCGTCTACCTGCAGAAGTACCCGGCCGGCACCACCAACCTGGCCCCGCTGGTCCAGCAGGCCAAGGCCAAGAACCCCGACCTCTTCTTCAACTCCGGCCACTTCCTGGAGGCCGTGGCGGCCCACAAGGCGGCGAAGGACCTGATGCTCGACGCCAAGGTATTCACGTACGGAATCGGGCCGGCGCAGCCGGAGTTCGTGCAGGCGCTCGGCCCCGTGGCCGACTACACGGTGACCGCGTCCCCATGGACGCCACAGGCGAAGTTCAAGGCGGATTACGGCCCGACGTCGGCTGAGTTCGTGGCGACCTACCGGCAGAAGTACCACTCGCAGGTCGATCCGGGTTTCGTCACTGCCGACGCGATGGCGTCGGGGCTCGCCTTGCAGTTCGCCATCGAGCACGCTCAGAGCCTGGAACCGGCCAAAGTGCGTGACGCGCTGGCCAGCATGGACGTGAGCACCTTCTACGGACGTCTCAAGTTCGACGCCGAGGGACAGAACACCTTCCACAACGTGCTGGTCGGGCAGATACAGAGTGGCCAGTTCCAGGTGGTGTTCCCACCCGAGTTGGCCACGGCCACCAGCCAGTATCCGGCGCCGAGCTGGGAGTCGCGGTTCGGAGCCGCGCCCGCTGCACCCAAGGCGAAGCTGCCGGGGACAGGCCATCCTCCAGGGCGCGGGTGAGCAGCCGCTGAAGCGGTTGGCGCTGGCTGTCTGCCTGCTGCCAGCGATGGCTTGTGGCGCGGCGCCCGGCACGCCATCGGCGGCCTTGCAGAAGATTGCGCTGCAGCGCACGGTCAAAGTGGCCGTGGTGAGTGTCTTCAGCGGACCGTCAGCCGCGCTGGGCCGGAACGTCCAGAACAGCCTCCAGGTAGAGGCAGACCAGCTGAACGCGAAGGGCGGCGTGCTGGGCAGCAGGGTGGAGATCGTAGCTGCAGACAGCGAACAGAACCCGGCCAAAGCGGCTGACCTGGTCAAACAGCAGCTCGCGGACGACGACGTCAAGCTGCTGGTTGGTCCCAACTTCACGGCGGGTTATCTGCCGGTCAAGGGTGATATTGCACAGGCCGGGATGCCGAATTGTGTGACTACGGTCACCGACGATGCGCTAACAGGTGCGGCATTCACGTTCCGCAGCGACGCCGGTGAGCGAGCAGCCGTGACTGCTCTGTTCGCATACCTGCACCAATCGAAGCCGGAGATCAAGAGAGTCGGCTTGCTGGACGATGGTGACGAGGCGGCCCAGAGCTACGACCGTCAGTTCGTGCAACAGGTGGCCCACTATGGGCTCGCCTACGCTGGGCACGCCAGCACGGCAACGGACTCCGACCCCAGCGCGACTATTCAGAAGCTGGTGGCCCAGGGCGCGGATGCAGTGGCGCTCTTCGCTCAGCCGGCAGTTGCAGCCCGGATGGCCCAGGCGGTCAGGCAGCTGGCCGGGAACTCCAAGCCGCTCATTCTTGGCTTCGACGGATTGTCCGGCTACGCGTTTCCGAGCCAGGCCGGCGACAACGCGATCAACTCAGTGTTCGCCAGCACGACGCAGACTTACCTCACCGACGCCCCCGACTCCACCTGGCCGCCCGGCTACCGCGCGTTCGTCCACAACCTGACGCATCAGTATGGATACGCGATCAACGGGGTCGACATGAACGGCAACCCGACAGCTGCCGACTGCCTGCTGCAGTGGTCTCGAGCGGCGACCAGAGCCGGCAGCTTTGCCGGCCGGGACGTGGTCAGGGCGTGGGAAAATATCGACCTCGACCAGAGCGACACTGTCCTCGGCGTGCGGGAACGACTCTCCGCGGCGGATCACCACTCGGTAAGCCAGAGTGCTGTGTCGATATACCAGTGGGTGAAAGAGGGCAACAAGTATCGGCTCCGGCAGCTGCCCACGGCTGCCTGAGCCGTCAGACTAGGGGTGCCAATGTCGGTAGCTCGGATCAGGGGGATGCGAGACCTCGAGACTCAGCAGGTGCGCAGGCTGCCTGAGAGGATCGAGACCGCTCAGCGCAACGCGTTTGTTGACGACGAGAAACTGTGCCATTTGATGGGCTGGCAGCTGACCGACCTCGCGGCGATCAAAGCTGGCGAACGCACCCCGACCCCGGGCGAGATGCGAGCCCTGTACGGCATCTTCGGCAAGAACAGCCGGGGCACGCTCCAGACGCGATGGCCCGATGGGACTCAGCCGCCTCTGAAACCGGCCGACTGGGTAATTCTTGGCGAGCACATCGAGATCACCGAGGCGGACCGGCTGCGCGTCGAGGTTCGCCAGCTCAGGGAGCGGATCCGTGAGCTGGAGGCCGAACTCCTCCGGTATCAACGGCTGGAGGCAAGCCTGGAAGCGGTTACTCGAAAGCTCGGCCGCCGCTGATCGGAGCAGCCCTCAAGCCGGGCTAAAAGACAGATGCCCGCTGAGCCGGCCGGCCGGAACCTTGCCCAGCAGCTGAGCGCCTACCTCACGGAGCGGTTGGCGCAGCCGGTGGAGGTGACCGGCCTGACCCGGTTGCCTGGCGGGGCCAGTCGCGAGACGTGGGCCTTCGACGCGATGCTCGGCGGCCGTTCGCTGCCCTTGATCCTGCGCCGGGACCCGCCAGGGCGGCCCTCGACCCGTGACTATGCACACGAGGTGCGGCTGTTGCGAACGGCCCAGCGGGCAGGGGTGCCTGTGCCGGCCGCCCGCTGGGGAGAGTCCGCAGGCGGGGTCCTGGAGGCACCATTCATCGTCATGGACCGGGTGGACGGCGAGACGATCCCGCGCCGAGTCTTGCGGGACGAGGCGCTGGCCGCAGCCAGGCAACGCCTCACCGCCCAGTGCGGAGCGGCGCTCGCGCGAATTCACGCCGTGCCCCTCGATGGGCTCGACTTTCTCGGCCCTCCGCAGTCGCCCCAGCAGCTGGTGGAGACGCAGCAATCGATGCTCGACACGCTCGGTGAACCGCACCCGGTGTTCGAGCTGGCGCTTCGCTGGCTGAGATCCACGGCGCCGGCGTCCCGGCCGGCGACGCTGGTGCATGGCGACTTCCGGGTAGGGAACGTGATCGTCGGTCCGGAAGGTCTGCGCGCAGTGCTGGATTGGGAGCTGGCCCACGCAGGCGACCCAGCTGAGGACCTGGGCTGGTTCTGCGTTCGAGCCTGGCGGTTCGGCAACGACGACCTGCCGGCCGGCGGTCTGGGTTCTCGAAACGAGCTGCTGGAGGCGTACCTTGCCGCCGGCGGTGCGCCGCTCCAACACGGCGAGCTTCGCTTTTGGGAGGTCTATGGCACGCTGCGCTGGGGGATCATGTGTCTGCTCCAGGCGTCGTTCCACCTCAGTGGGGTCACGCGCAGTGTCGAGCTGGCCGCGATCGGCCGCCGAGCTTGCGAGATGGAGTGGGCCCTGCTGGACCTGATGGAAGGTCGGGGCTGATGCAGGATCGGCCGACCGCCGCCGAGCTGCTGGACGCGGTCGCAGGCTTTCTGGAGCAGGACGTGGCTCCCTTGTTGGACGCGCGCCTTCGCTTTCATGCCAGAGTCGCGGTCAATGTGCTGCGGATCCTTCAGCGCGAGCGTGAACTGGGGCCGTCCCAACTGGCCCGACAGCGTGAGCTGCTGGGCGCATTGTTGGGTCGCGACGCGGCTGCGCCTGAGCTATGGGCGGAGCTCGCGGGTGCGATCCGCGACGGCGACTTCGACGGCCGAGAAGAGGAGCTGATGCCCGTGCTGCGCGAGATCACCGCACAGAAATTGGCGATCGTCAATCCCGGCTACACGGCAACCGATCATTGAGGAGGACTCTGCGGGTGGACAATGGCCTTACGGACGAGGTGGGCGAACTGCGGAGCCGGATGCGGCGGTTCGTCGACGGGGAGGTGATACCCCGCGAGTCGGATCTGTTGGACCGGGGCGGGGGCGGTCGCGCGGCGATCGACGAGCTGAAGGCGTCGGCCAAGGCCCAGGGTCTCTGGGCGCTCGGCCACCCTCGGGAGATCGGCGGCGGCGGCGTGCCGTTCATGCCGTTCGTCTACCTCAACGAGGTCATCGGTCGCTCTGAGTTCGGCCAGGTCGCGGTGGGCAGCGTGTCGATGCAGGACTCGATCATGCTGCACCTCCATGCCAGCCAGCAGCAGCGGGAGCGCTGGCTGCAGCCGCTGGTCGCCGGCGACATCTATCCGTCGGTGGGCCTGACGGAGCCCGGAGTTGCGGGATCGGACCCGACCCTGATGGAGACCACCGGCCGGCTCGAGGGCGACGAGTGGGTCATCAATGGGCACAAGTGGTTCACTACCGGCGCAAACCGGGCTGCCTTCACGACCGTCTTTTGCAAGACCGACCCCGAGGCGCCCCGTCACCTTCAGTTCTCGTCGATCATCGTCCCGACCGACAGCCCCGGCTACGAGATCGTTCGTGTCATTCCGGTGATGGGCGATGAGCATGGCTCGCACTGCGAGGTGACGCTCAGTGACGTGCGCGTGCCGCACGACAACCTTCTCGGCCCGCGCGGCCACGGCTTCGTGATAGCGCAGCAGCGCCTCGGCCCCGGCCGCATCTTTCACTGTATGCGCTGGCTGGGCCAGGCCCAGCGCGCGTTCGAGCTGATGTGCGACAGGGCCAACAGCCGCTATGCGCACGGGTCGCGACTGGCGGAGAAGGGCGAGATCCAGCGCTACGTCGCGGAGTCGGCGGCTCAGATCCAGGCCTGTCGGCTGATGACGCTGGACGCCGCCCGCGTCATGGACTGTGGCGGCGAAGCCCGAGTGGAGATCAGCCTGATCAAGTTCTACGGGGCCCAGATGCTGCATGACGTGATCGATCGAGCGATCCAGGTCCACGGCGCACTCGGCCTGACTGCGGATACCCCGTTGGAGCGCATGTATCGGGAAGCGCGGGGAGGCCGCATGTATGACGGCCCCGACGAGGTGCACCGCATGGTCGTGGCGCGGCGATTGCTGAAGGACCACCGCAACGCCCCATGGGCGTTCTGAAACACGAGGGCATGGTCGCGGGTTCTACGTTTGACACGTGAAGCAGCAGAAACGTAGAAGTCGTCCGTCTGCCAGTTTGGAGGGTTTCAGATGAGCGTTCGCCTTACGTATGTGATCCCTGGTGTACTTCTGGTCCTGGTTGGCCTGATCTGGGTGCTTCAGGGCGCGGGGGTCATGAGCGGCAGCTTCATGAGCGGCCAGAAGCTCTGGCTGGGCATAGGCATCGTCGTGGGGATCGTCGGCCTGGGGCTTGCATACCTGGGCCTGGCGCCGCGCGCCCGTCGGACCTGACCCATGGCGTTCGACGTGAATCTCGCCGCACGGCTGCGGGATGCACTGATTGGCACTGGCGGCGTGACCGAGAAGTCAATGTTCGGCGGGAAGGCCTTCCTGCTGGATGGCAACATGCTCGTCGGCGTCATCCAGAACGACCTGGTGGCTCGCGTCGGCCCGGAGCGCTTCGACGCCGCCGTCGCCAGAAGAGGAGTGCGGCCATTCGACTTTTCCGGCCGACCCATGTCTGGTTGGGTGATGGTCGCCGCCGAAGGTTGCGACTCCGATGCCACGCTTGGCGAGTGGGTTGAGGAGGCGCTGGATTACGTGCGGACGCTCCCCAAGAAGTAGCGCGACGCAGTCTTCGCCCTACAAGAGCCCCTGAAGAGCATTCCCAAGCCGCTCGACCTGGGCGAGACCCGCCACAGTGGGGAAGAGCACCAGGTCATCGCAACCGGCCTGCTCGTACCCGGCGCAATAGGCGGCGATAGCGTCTGCCGAGGTCAGCAGGCCAGAGGCGATGCGTGCAGCGAACCCGCCGGCGAACGAGTAGTAGTCCTGCAGCGCCTGCCGGCCGGCCGGGGCGGCGTCCGGCCCGAGTGCGAAGTAGCCGAGTCCCCACAGTCGAGGTTTTCCCGGCCGGCCGGCGTCGCTCCAGGCGATGCGGGCGCGATCCGCCGCCGCGCGGAACCCACGCGGTGGTCCGCCGGAGTGACAGAGGCCGTCGGCAACCCGCACCATCCGCGCCAGCGCGGCGCGACTGCCGCCCCCGATCAGCAGCTCGATCCCTTCGTCGATCAGCGGGGTCAGGTCGGCCAGCTGCTCGTCGAAGAGGCGGCTGCGCCGTTCGAAGGGGACTCCGCACGCGTCGTAGTCGTCGCGCCGGGGACCCAAGCCGAGGCCCAGGGTCAGGCGACCGGCGCCCGCCAGCGCCGCGAGCGTGCGCACCTGCTTGGCGAGCATGACACCGCGGCCTCTGAGAGGGCCGATCATGACAAGGCTGGCGAGGTGGAGGCGCTGGGTCACCGCAGCTGCGGCGGCGAGCGCGGTCACTGGCTCCAGGGAGTCGTAGGCGAGGCGGTCGTGCGCCGCCAGTGAGGCGAACGGACCGGCGTCGGCCAGTCTTGCCCACTCCAGGGTCAGGCGGGCCGGTGACCGGGCGATCGTAGTAGGGAGACCGATCCCGATCCGCATCACGCCAGGCGCACGCTGTCGAGCAGGCAGCGCTCGGCCCGTCCGGAGAGCACCACCGTCCGGACATCGGCCCCGTCCGTGATCCCCCCGGCGGCGATCGCCGGCACGCCGGCCTCGTTCTGGATCTTGCCCGCAAGGAGCATCTGGTAGCAGCGTCCGTATGGCGGCCGTGACCACCTCGTGGTCTGACCCCCCAAAGCGGTCACGAAGTCGGCCCCGTGATCCCCGAGGAGGCGCACGGCTTCCAGCATGTCCGGCTCTGTGAGACCCCCCGCCTGCCAATCGGTGGCCGAGATGGCCACCGCGAGCTCGCCGGAGAACTCTGCGCGGGTCGCCCCGAGCACTTCGAGCGGAAACCGCATCCGGTTGCCAATCCCACCGCCGAACCGGTCAAGCCGCCGGTTCGTCAGCGGAGAGATGAACGTGCCGAGCAGGTAGCCGTGGCCGAAGTGGAGCTGCAAGAAGCGGAACCCCAGCCCGGAAGCCCGGCGAGCCGCGTGCGCAAAGTCGTCCCGGACCTGCTCCATGTCGGAGCGATCCATGGCCCGCGGCACGGCCGAGGCAGGCGTGTACGGAGTGGCCGATGCCGCGAGCAGCGGCCATGCATCAGCCGCCGCCATCGGTCGGTCGAGGCCCGTGCGCCGGGGCAGGCAGGCACCTCGGGGCCCGGCGTGAGACAGCTGCGTGCCGAGCGGGAGGCGGCCGGCCATGTCTGCATAGTCCTCGAGACGGCCGTCCTCGATCGTGAGGCGCCCCTCATCCGATACCGGAAGCACGCGCGTCAAGGCAAGGGAGTGGCGGGAGGCCAGCCGCGCCAGCTCGCTCCGGTTGCCCTCTGCAGGTTCGACGGCGATCGACCGAGAGTCGGCGTCGATGCCGGCCGCAGCCTGGACAGAAGTCAGGTAGCCCGGGTCGCGGTCGGCCAGCGTATCCCAGCGAAACTGGCTGCGGGTGATGAAGTGGAAGCCGAACCTGGCAGGCGGCCAATCCGTGTAGTGGCGGAACGTGGACCACCAGTCCAAGCTCGCCCTTGCCATCGACTGGATATGGCGGACCCGAGGACGCCGCTCCTCCTGGAATGCGGTCAGAGCACGCCGAATGTCCTTCGGGAGGCGCTCCAGCGCCTGGCTCAGCGCCAGCGCGTCCTCCATTGCCATCTTTGTTCCCGAACCCACGGAAAAGTGCGCGGTGTGGGCAGCGTCACCAAGCAGGACTACGTTGCGGTGGTGCCAGGTATCGCAACGCACCACACGGAACTGCTGCCAGGAGGATCGGTTTGAGACCAGGCGCTGTCCGGCCAATTGATCTGCGAAGAGGCGCTCGCAGTACGCAATCGTGTCCGCCTCGCTGAAGGCTTCCATGCCCGCCCGCTGATACGTTTCCTCGTTGGTCTCCACGATGAACGTGGCGCGGTCCGGGGCATAGGGGTAGACGTGGGCCCCGAAACAACCGTGTTCGTTCCTCTCGAAGAAGAACGTGAGGCGGTCGAAGGGCCGGTCGGTCCCGAGCCACGTGAAGCGCGTCGACCCCAAGTCGATGCGCTGGCCGAAGTGCTGCTGGAACGTCCGGCGAACCGCGCTGTTGACGCCGTCGCTGCCGATCAACAGGTCGGCTTCCAGGTGCGCCCGCGGATCTGGCACCTCGTGCTGAAACAAGAGCTCCACGCCGAGCTCGCGAGCATGGCGCTGAAGATCGAGAAGGAGCTGCTTGCGCTCGACTGCGGAGAACCCGACCCCACCGATGTGATCGGTCTTGCCCCCGTGGATCACTGCAACGCTGTCCCAGCGCACGGCATGCCGCGTCAGGTGTGGGTAGATGAGCCGGTCCTGCTCGACGAGCAAATCCATGGTTGCGTCTGAGAAGACGACGCCAAAGCCGAATGTATCGTCCGGCCGATTTCGCTCGTAGACGCTGATGTGATGGGCGGGGTTGGCTCGCTTGGCCAGGACGGAGAAGTAGAGACCGCCGGGACCGCCTCCAATGCAGACGATGCGCATGCACGGGTTAGGCTACGTCCGGTCAAATGCCCTGTGGCAGGTCGGTTGGGCCGACCGTTAAGCTCGGGAGATCCGATCAGACAGGGGCGGAGCCGCCGTCGTACACTCGGACGCCCATGCGAGAGCGACGAAGGGCTGGCGCCTCGGTGATCCCACAGGCCAGCCCACCGGCCGACAGGGCCTTCCTGCAGCCGCAGTTCACCCGATCTCCCGATCATCAATATGACTCCTGGCGGGTCCTCCGCTTCGTGTCCGAGTTCGTCGACGGCTTCGACGTGCTGGCGGACATCGGACCGGCGGTCACCTGCTTCGGCTCCGCCCGGATCGGAGCCGCGGACACGCTGTACCAGCGCGCCATGGAGGTCGGTGCCGCCCTGGCCAGACGCGGCGTGGCCGTAATAACGGGTGGCGGTCCGGGTGTGATGGAGGCTCTCAACCGCGGCTGTGCAGAGGCCGGTGGCCTGTCGGTCGGCTGCAACATCGAGCTGCCGAACGAGCAGGCGCTGAACGACTACGTTCAGGTGGGTATCGAGTTCAGGCATTTCTTTGTGCGAAAGACCATGTTCGTTCGCTACGCCAGCGGGTTCGTGATCTTTCCTGGCGGTTTCGGGACGCTGGACGAGCTGTTCGAGGCGGTCACGCTGGCCCAGACGGGCAAGATCGAGCATTTCCCGATCGTGCTCTTCGGGAGCAGCTATTGGCGTGGGCTGCTGGACTGGCTGCGCGACTACGGCCTCGCGGCGGCCATGCTCTCGGTCGAAGACATGGATCTCATCGAGGTCACCGATGACCCCGAAGAAGCCGCTGACCTCGCCACCAGCGGCCAAGCGCCGGCCCCGCCGACTCTGTACGCGGCAGACGCCAAGTAGGTCCGGCCGCTGGGCGGTGCGGCCAGGAAACCCGGCCGGGGCCGTGCCCGTTCCGGGACGGCATCGCATAACCTATCCCGGCCATGGCGCTCACGGCCACCTTCCTGACCGACGGAGGCCAGAGCGCGACCTCGATCGCCGAGCTGCTCGCTGGCCACCTCGGCTTGGCACGACACAGCGTGGACATCGCGATATACGACCTCAAGCTGGACAGCGGTCCCGGCGGCGTGATCCGGCGGGCAATCCACGACGCCAAGAGCCGTGGGGTGACGATTCGGCTGTTGTTCAACCAGGAGAAGGCACGAATGCGCCCGCTGCCACCGCCCGGCTTCGTCGACTATGACTTTCTCCACACCCTGCAGGTGGACAGCCGGGCGGTGCCCGGCGAGCCTGACCTCATGCACCACAAGTACGTGGTCAGCGACGTCGGAGCGCCGGACGCAAGTGTGTGGACCGGCTCCACAAACTGGACGGACGACAGTTGGAACCGCGAGGAGAACGTGATCGTGCGGCTCACTGACCCGGGTGTGGCCACTCTGTATGGCGCGAACTTCGAAGAGCTGTGGGAAAGCCGCTCTGTGCAGCACTCGGGGCATCAGGCACCGACGTGGTTCGAACTCGAGCCGGCGCTTCGAGTTCGCCCGTACTTCACGCCGGCCAGGGCGCCCAAGCTCGTACACGAGATCGCTCAGCGCATTGCGACCGCCGGCCGTCGCGTCCGCATCTGCTCGCCTGTCGTGACGTCCGGCCCGGTCCTGGCCAGCCTCGCGGAGGCACTCGGGCGCAGCTCGCTGAGCCTCGCCGGCTGCTACGACCGGACCCAGATGGCTGAGGTGATGTATCAGTGGTCCCAGAAGCCAGGGTCGGCGTGGAAGCAGCAAGCGTGGGAGACGGTCCGGGCGGGAATGAGGTGGGGCGCGAAGACGTCAACACCCTACAGCCCGGGCTCGATCCACGACTTCATGCACGCCAAGTGCCTGATCGCGGACGACACGGTGTTCGTGGGCAGCTTCAACTTCTCCCACAGCGGTGAGGAGAACGCCGAGAACGTGCTGGAGATCGAGAGCCCGGAGGTCGCCGACACGTTCGCGGCTTATGTCGACCGGCTGGTCGAGCGGTATCGTCCACAGTCTGTTCCGTAGACTCGGGCTTGCTCTGGATCGGCTACGACTGCTCTCGATTGCGGCAGGGGCGGTGGGCATACTGGCAGTGCTGGTCTTCGTCTTCACCCCACGGCCGTCGCCGGCCGGGACCGCGATCGTTCTCCTCAGCTCGGCCGGCGGAGACCGTCTGGCGCCTACACAGGTCGCGTTCGGCGGCCACCGTGTGACGGTGGGGGGCCAGGCGCCCAAGGCGCCCGACAGCAGCACCGCGATCAGATTGGCGCTGGCTCCGGGTGGCTACCCGATCAAGGTTGGCGGCAGCGCCATCCCGGAGACCCTCTCCGTGCACGCCGGTCAGGTAGAGCCGCTGCTGCTGGCGGTGCGCGACGGACATGTCGCGCCGGGTGGGGTGTATCCCGGTGTGGGCAACGTCAACCTCGGGCTCCAGGAGCTTTCGGGTCGCCTGACGCCGATCCCGGACTTCCATCTGGTGGATCAGGACGGCCAGCCGATCGACCGCAACGCCCTCCTTGGCAAGGACACGGTGATCGCCGCCTTCCACACGAGCTGCCATGAAACCTGTCCGCTGTACACCGGCGTGATGTTCCAGCTCCGCAAAGCCGCGCCGGACGTGCGCCTGATCGAGGTCACGACCGATCCTGCCGCCGACACACCCGCCGTGCTAAGCGCGTACCGCTCCGCGATCGGGGCGGACTGGCTCTTCGCCACCGGCCAGCCCGACGACGTGACGGAGTTCTGGGCGCCCTTCGGCGTGACGCTGTCGGCGGGGGATACACACACGTCAGGGCTGGCTCTGGTCGACCGATTCGGCTTCATCAGAGCGGCAGAGAACGGCGTGCCTGACGTCGGCGGCAGTCTGCCGCCCGCGCTGGCCTCGCAGCTCGACCAGGCAGGCCGTCAGCTGCTGGCAGGGCACGGCGAGGGTTGGGGAGCGCCACAGGTCCTTGACACGCTGCGCACACTGGCGCGAGCCGGCCAAACCGAGTCCCACTCCCCCGCGAGCACCTTCAACCTTCCCACGGCCGATGGCACGCGGCTGTCGCTGGAGGAGTTCAGAGGTCGGCCGGTCATTCTCAACTTCTGGTGGGCCGGGTGCCCGCCCTGCCGCCAGGAGATGCCTGTGTTGCAGCGGTACGCCGACAGTCACCCGAACGTGAGCCTGCTCCTTGTCGATCCCGTGGACGGGGCGCAGGGCGCGCGCGCGTTCGCCGACTCGGTCCATGTCCACGCTCCCGTGCTGCTCGACGGCGGCGGCCGCGTGGCGGCGGCGTATCAGGTGGCCTCGTACCCGACCACGTTCTTTCTACACTCCGACGGGACGATCGCCTCTCGGTACCCGCAAGCGCTGACCTCCGAGTCTCTGGCTGCGCACATGTCGAACCTCGGCGCTGGCTAGACTTCCTGCTGTGAGCGAGGCCGCGCTGCAGCAGCATGCAACCCGAAGCGGCCGGGACGTGCTCCGAGACTACCTGAGCCTGCTGAAGCTGCGGATCGTCCTCCTCCTCGTGGGCACCGCGGTCGGGCCCATGATCCCTGCGGCACGCGGCCTGCCGCGCGGCTCGGTCGTGCTCGCCGTCATCGCCGGCGGAACGATGGCCGCAGGCGGCGCCCACGCCATCAACTGCTGGCTTGACAGGGACATCGACGCCGTCATGAAGCGAACTCGTCGCCGGCCGATCCCTGACGGGAGAATCCCGGCCTCGCACGCCGTGGCCCTGGGGGTTGCATTGAACGTGGCAGCTTTTGTGGTCCTGGCCACCCTGACCAATCTGGTGGCCGCGCTCCTAGCACTCACTGGAACCCTCATCTACGTGTTCGTCTACACGCTCTGGCTCAAGCGCTGGACCAGTCAGAACATCGTCATCGGCGGGGCCGCTGGGGCGATGCCGCCGCTGGTCGGCTGGGCGGCGGTCACCGGCCGGCTGGATGTGACGGCGCTGTCGCTGTTTCTGGTCATTCTCTTCTGGACGCCGCCGCACTTCTGGGCGCTGGCGCAGATGATCCGTCGCGACTACGAGCGGGCCAACATTCCGATGATGCCCATCGCCGCCGGCCCGGGGAGCACCAAGCGGCAGAGCCTTGCCTACGCAGTCGTCACGATGGCCGTGAGCGTGGTGCCGTTCTTCACCCACGCGGAGGGCGTCGTGTACCTGGCCGGTGCTGTGGTGCTCGGTCTGGGGCTGGTCACGCTGGCTGCGTTCGACCTGTTGGGGCAAGGCTGGACCCGCCGCCTCTACGGGTACTCGTCCCTGTACCTCGCGGCGCTGTTCGTCCTCCTCGCCGTCGGCATCCTCGCGTAGCCGCCAGGTGCTCGAGATCAGGCGTTTGCACCTGGCCAGCCTGAGAGGCGTGGACGGGCGCGACTGGCCGGTCCACGGTTTCGTGGTCATGCATCCCAAGGGAGCAGTCCTGATCGATACCGGGGTCGGAGGCCCGGAGAAGGTTCTGACCGACTGGCGGGTGGTCAATCGGACCGCGGCCGAGGCTCTGGGCGACCACGATCTGGTGCCAGGGGACATCGCCTTCGTGGTCAACACCCACCTGCACTTCGATCACTGCGGTCAGAACGCGGTCTTCAGGCACGCTCCGTTCTACGTACAGCGTTTCGAACTTGAAAGGGCTCGTCGGGAATCGCGCGCTCTGACCGATTGGTTCGACTTCGCGGGTGCCCGATTCGAGCTGCTCGACGGTGACGCCGAGGTCTTGCCCGGGCTGCGGGTGGCGGCCACTCCCGGGCACACTGTCGGTCATCAGAGCGTGTTCGTGGACGGCGATGGAGAGGAGGTCCTGATCGGCGACGCAGCGTACACGCCTGCGATCTACGGCGATCCCGACGCCGACCCGAGCGACCTGCCTCGAGGCCAGGCAGCCGACTTCGCGGCGTGGAGCTCGTCGCTCAAGCGCATCCACACCTCGCAGCCTCGGCACGTGCACTTCTGCCACCACACGCGCGTCGTCCACCGGTAACCTTTCGACGGGCTGGGCTATGAGAGACGTCTGGATTCGCGGGGCTGCGATGACTCCGTTTGGGAAGCACCCGGAGCGCAGCGGACGGGAACTGGTCGAAGAAGCCCTGGGCGCTGCTCTGGCGGACGCCGGCCTCCAGGCCGGCGACGTTCAGGCCGCCTACGTCGGAAACGCTGCGGCTGGGCTGATGAGCGGTCAGGAGTCGATTCGCGCTCAGGTCGTGCTTCGCCGCACACCCCTGATGGGGGTGCCGATGGTCAACGTCGAGAACGCCTGTGCTTCATCCTCGACGGCCCTGCACCTGGGTTGGCAGGCGGTCGCCGGCGGCATGCACGACTGCGTGGTTGTGATCGGATACGAGAAGCTCTACGACCCTGACCGATCCAAGGCGGTGCATGCGCTCAACGCGTCAATCGACCTGACCGATCTGGCAGACGTCTTCAGCACACCGGCGCAGGAAAGAGCGATCTTCATGGACCTCTTCGGCGCCTACTCCGATGGTCGAGGCCGGGATCGTTTCGAGCCCGACGTCCTTGCGCTTGTCTCAGTAAAGAGCCACCTCAACGGGTCGCTCAATCCCTGTGCCCAGTACCAGCGTGAGGTGACGGTGGAAGAGGTGCTCGGCTCGCGCCAGGTTGCCGGGCCCCTCACGGTGCTGATGTGCGCAGCCCTGAGCGACGGCGCCGCGTGTCTGGTGCTCTGCGCGCCGGGGTTCCGGAGCGGCCGGGGCCGTGGCGTCAAGATCGCAGCCTCGGTCCTCGCCTCTGGGCGTGGCGACGACATGCGCCAGGCTACCGCGGTGGAGAGGGCCGTGCGTGAGGCTGCGGCCGCAGCCGGGGCGGGGCTCGAGGACGTGGACGTGATCGAGCTCCACGATGCGACCTCAGTAGCCGAGCTGCGGCTGTACGAAGAGATGGGACTCTGTGGCGAGGGCGAAGCCGAGCGGCTGGTGCAGGAACGAGTGACCTGGCTGGGTGGCAAACTGCCGGTCAATCCGAGCGGCGGCATGATCTCCCGCGGTCACCCGATGGGGGCAACTGGCGCTGCACAGGTGGTCGAGCTGACGTGGCAGCTGCAGGGACGCTGCGCCGGTCGGCAGGTGCCGGCGCCACGGCTGGCGCTGGCTCAAAACAACGGCGGCTGGGTTGGCAGCGACTCCGCGGTGTGCTGCGTCCACATCCTGCAGAGGTGACACGCTAACCTAAGCTCCCCATGCTGCTCGACGGGAAAAAGCTCGTGGTGACCGGTGTGCTCGATCGCCGGAGCATCGCATTCTCAGTGGCCGAGGAGGCGCAAAAGGCGGGGGCCGAGATCGTTCTGACCAGTTTTGGCCGGGTGATGAACATCACTACGATGATGGCCAAGAGACTCCCGACGACCCCCGACGTACTCGAGCTCGACGCGACCAAGCCGGAGGACGCCACCGCCGTGGGTGCGGAGCTGCAGCGCCGCTGGGGGCGCCTGGACGGATGGGTACACGCGATCGCCTACGCACCCGACGATGCCCTGGGCGGCAACTTCCTGAATACGCCCTGGGAGAGTGCGGCCATCGCTTACCGGGTCAGTGCGTTCTCGCTGAAGGACGTTGCCATGGGCCTGCTGCCGGCGATGAAGGAACAGGGAGGTTCGATCGTCGCCCTCGACTTTGACAACTCTGTCCACGCGTGGCCGTCCTACGACTGGATGGGGGTCAGCAAAGCCGCCCTCGCCTCAGTGGTGCGCTACCTGGCGCGCGACCTGGGCCGGTATCGGATCCGCGTGAACGCTGTCTCGTCTGGACCGGTGCGAACGATAGCCGCCAAGGGTGTTCCGGGCTTCGACGCCATCCAGGACGCGTGGAACCGCCGGGCTCCTCTGGGCTGGGATACGGGCGACCCAACACCCGTCGGAAAGTCGGTGTGTGCGCTCCTGAGCGACTACCTGCCGGCGACGACCGGTGAGATCATCCACGTGGACGGGGGCCACCACGCGATCGGGGTAGAGCTGCCTAGCCAGTAGGCCTCATGGGATTCACCCCCTCCCCCGGCTTCGCCGGGTACTCCCCCGACTTCCCACCGCGCGAAGCAGGCTTCCTCGGGGTCCCCGCGAAGCCCGTTGGCTTCGTGGTGTGAGTCAAGGGGACCCCGGTCGCGGGGGAGAGACTTCCCACCTACATTAGGGGCCGCTGAGGTGGGGGCGTGCACTGCAGGCCGATTCGGGTTACATTCCAGAGTGCATGGTTCGTCATGCGACCCGCGTTAGAGCCAACTGGAGGGACTGGCCCGCGCGCGTCGTTCGAACCGCCGGCCTGAAACAAACACGCGACAATTGAATCGGGTTGGATATCGGGCTTCTGGTTTATCCACGCCACACACCCCTGGATCTCATCGGCCCGTGGGAAGTGCTGGCTCGTATTCCCGATGCGCGCACCCACCTGATCTGGACACGGCCCGGTCCTGTGCAGGCGGACCGGGGCATCGAGATCGGCGCTACGATTTCCTTCGCCGAAGCGCCACCGCTGGACCTGGTGCTCGTGCCAGGCGGTCCCGGGCAGCTGGCCCTGATGAAGCACACGCTGTTGATGGAGTTCATCCGCGAGTGTGCGCGGTCGGCCAGCTGGACGTGCGCCGTCTGCACCGGTTCGTTGCTCCTCGCCCAGGCGGGTGTGCTGAAGGGAAAGCGCGCGACCACGCACTGGCTGGCGCGCGACACTCTGCGAAGTTTCGGCGTCGAGGTCGTCGATGAACGGTACGTGGTCGACGGCAAAGTCGCCACCGCAGCCGGCGTCTCGGCCGGCATCGACATGGCCCTGGAACTGGTCCGTCGACTGGCGGGCGACCAGGTCGCGTGCGAGATCGAGCTGCAGATCGAGTATGATCCGGCGCCACCTCTGGACTGTGGCTCGCCGGCCAGGGCTCCGCGAGAAGTGGTGGCGCGGCTGCGCGAGCAGGCGCGCCGGTACCGCTGAAGGGATGGTGGTGGGGCCCTACATGTGGGGGAAAGCATCAGAAATTGCCCCATATGCTGTTACACTTAGGACAGTGCTCCAGTTCAGGGGGTGTCAGGCTTGCGAGAGTGCCTTGTTATCTACGTCGATGCGGCGCTCGACAAGAACGGCCGGGCCGGGTGTGGCCTGGCCGTTTTTGTTAGAGGCAGGGCGGTGTATACGGAGTCGTTCGGCTTTGCCCACGAAGGAGGCTCCGCACAGTTGGAGGCGTACGTGTGCGCAGCAGCGCTGGACCTTGCCGCCTCGCGGTGGCCGCTTCACCGTGTGGTTGTACGGACTGACTGTGCGCCGGTCGTGCGCAGTCGTTTCCCGTCCAGTGAAACGTTTCGCGTCGCTGTATACGAGGTGCGAGAGCGGATCCGACGTGGTCATCGCGTCGTCCGTTATGTCAGCCGCAAGGCGAATCCAGCGCACGAACTTGCTCGCGATGGCCTCAGGAAGTTAATCAGACAGGGCATGCCGGTTGCAGCCTGACAGCGTTATATACTCGGCTTCATTGTCGTCAGTTCGTCAACGGGAGCCGACATAATGGCAGCAGAAGAAAGCGCCCCGACGCCGCGGCGTCGCGGGCGTCCACCGGGCAGTTCAAATCGAGTGCAGTCGACAACTCGCCGCCGTCGGATCGGAGGCGCTGAGCTGGTCGATACGCTCAACGAGATGGTCGGACAGCTCATCAAAGAGAACCGCAGTTTGAAGCGTCAGCTCGCCAAACTGAGCGGTGCCGCGCCAACCGCCGATGGCACCGCCGAGAAGACACTGCGCAGCCTGCATCGCAAAGTCCAGCGTGCGGTTTCGACCACTCCGAGCACCCGTCGGCGTCGCACCACCACGTCTCAAACCGCCGCGCGGCGGCGTGCGACACCGCGGCGACCCGCGAAAGGTTCGGCGTAGGGAATCAGTGCGGGGCGGCGCGCGAACGCCGCCCCGATCATCCACCCTGATTCATTCTCCTGGCGGTCCGGTAAGCATCGAAGATGCTGAACATCCAGAGACCGAAGCCGCCAAACTCGATGGGCACGCCGGCGAGCGCTCCGATCGCTGTCAGATCCAGGTCAAAGCCGAAGAACTGCAGCAGCCCCGTGCCGGCCATGAAGCCGGCCCCACGGCCGTAATGACCGAGGTAGATGTGGCCCAGTCCGGGCACGATGCCCAGCGCGGCCGCGGCCAGGGGGCTCTTGCGCGGTGGCGCAAAGCCCGCCACTGCAGCGCGGGAACCGCAGCTACGGCAGGTTCCATACGGGTTGTCGAGAGCGGCTCCGCAGCGGCCGCATAACACGTTCGAGGCCATAGTCTTCTTTACTACCAAAGAGTGCTAGCTTTCGGAGCATGAACTTGAGCTTCACGGCCGAAGAGGAAGCATTCCGGGCCGAAGTCCGCTCCTGGCTCGATGCCAATCTGCCCGCGGAGTGGCGCCACAGAGGAGTGGGGGGATACCGCGAGGAAGAGGATGAGGACATCCAGCGGGCGTGGCAGCGGCGCCTGTATGAGGGTGGCTGGCTCACTCTGGCCTGGCCCAAGGAGCGGGGAGGTCGCGGTGCCTCGCCGGTCATGCAGGCGATCTACGCCGAGGAGGTCGCACTGGCCGGCGCGCCGCCGATTCTGGGCCGCCTCGGCGTCTCACTGCTGGCGCCGCTTCTCAGCGTATATGGCAGTGACTGGCAGAAGGATACTTACCTGAGCAAGATCCTCTCGGGCAAGATGGTCTTCTGCCAGGGTTTCAGCGAGCCGAACGCCGGCAGCGACCTGGCCAGCCTACAGACGCGGGCCGAGCGCCGCGACGGCGAATGGGTGCTCAATGGGCAGAAGATCTGGTCGAGCGGCGCTCACTATGCCGACGGCAGCTTCCTCCTCGCCCGCACCGACCCCTCGGTGGCGGCCCACAAAGGCATCGGCATGTTCCTCGTGAACATGAAGCAGCCTGGAATCGAAGTACGGCCGATCATTCAGATGACCGGCAGCGGCGAGTTCTGCGAGATCTTCCTGACCGACGCCACGGTCGACGATCGGGACGTGGTCGGCAGCCCGACCGACGGCTGGCGGATGGCGATGGCCACGTTCGGCTTCGAACGGAACGGACTCGCCAACGCCTCGCGCTTCGAGAGAGCCGTCGACGGGCTCGCAGAGCTTGCCCGCCGAGAGGGGGTCGGCCGCGACGACCTGGTGAGGCAGCGCGTCGCGCAGGCCAAGATCGAAGCACACGTGTTCCGGATGAGCGGCCTGCGCAGTCTGACTCGAGACCAACAGGGCCAGGTGCCGGGCCCCGAGGCGAGCTTGACCAAGTTGTACTGGAGCGAGATGGACAAGCGGTTGCAGGAGACCGCGGTCGGCGTCGAGGGAATGTATGGCGCACTGGCTCCGGAGTCGCCGTGGGCCATCGCGGATGGCCGATGGCAGTACGGATGGATGTGGGCCCAGGCTGAGACGATCTATGCCGGCTCGTCCGAGATCCAGCGGAACATCATCGCCGAACGCGTGCTCGGCCTCCCCCGCGGCCGATGACCGGCGCGGTAAGCGGCTCCACGATCGTCGATCGACTGAAGGCCAAGGTCGGCTGGACGGGCGGGGAGCGTGTGACGACGGTGGAGGCCGGCCACGTGCGCCGCTTCTGCAAGGCCATCGGTGACGACGACCCGCGCTGGCACGAAGAAGCGCCGCCCACGTTCGTGGTGGCACTCGGCTCCGAGACGCCGCCGCTGGCGGAGGCGCTCGAGTACGGCAGAGGCTGGCTGAACGGCGGGGACGCCTTCGAATACCTGGAGCCCGTTCGGATCGGCGACACCATCACCAGCCGCACATCGCTCCTAGACGTCTACGAGAAGCAGGGTGGCTCCGGCGGGCTCCTCTTCCTGATCACTGAGACCGAGTATGTCAACCAGAATGGCCGCGTTGCAGTTCGCATCAGGGGCACGAGGATTCGGCGATGATCACCACCCCACTTCAGGTTGGGCAGGAGCTGCCCGAGCTTGTCAAACATCCGACGACCCGCCAGCTCGTGCAGTATGCAGGCGCGTCTGGGGACTTCTACGAGATCCACTACGACCAGGACTACGCGCGCTCGACAGGGCTGCCCGGCGTCATCCTGCACGGCCTGCTCAAGGCCGGCTTTCTGGCGCAGCTGGTGACGTCCTGGGCAGGCGCCAATGCCAGGCTCAAGAGGTTCGAGGTCAGCTACCGTGGCCTGGACTTGCCCGCGCGGCCATGCCGTTGCCGGGGGGTCCTGAAGTCGATGGAGGCGAACACCGCCGAGCTCGAGATCTGGACAGAGGACCTTGAGGGCAACCGGACGACAGTGGGCAAGGCGACAGTCGAGATGACCTGAGGGGGATGGGGTGGAGACGCAGCAGCACAACCTGACCGACTACGAGGCCGCCGTCAGGGACTTCCGGCTGGAGGTGCCGCCTCGCTACAACTTCGGCCGAGACGTGATCGGTCGGTGGGCGCAGGATCCGGACAAGCTGGCGATGCTGTGGCTGGGCCAGGACGGCCGAGAGCGGCGCATCACGTTCCGGGAGTTCGCGGAGCGGTCCGACCGTTTCGCCGATGTGCTCGGACGCCACGGCGTCCGGCCGGGCGACCGGGTCATGGTCCAGCTCCACCGTGTGCCCGAGTGGTGGGAGGTGCTGCTCGGCTGCTTCAAGGCAGGAGCTGTAGCCGTGCCCGGCACGGTGCTGCTCACTCCGAAGGACGTCCAGTACCGGACCGCTCTGGCCGAAGGTGTGGCGTACGTGACCGACGCCGACGGGGCCGCCAAGGTCGATCAGGTCAAGGCCGAGTGTCCGTCCCTGCGCACTCTGCTCCAGGTTGGCGGCCAGGCCGGCGGCGGCTGGCTCGACTTCGAGACGGAGATGTCCAGCGCGGATGCTGCGCCGACCGTGGACACCGCAAGCTCGGACCCATCACTGATCTACTTCACGTCGGGAACGGTCGGCAATCCCAAGATGGTGCTGCATACTCACGCCTCCTATCCGATCGGCCATCAAATCACCGGGCGCCTCTGGCTCGATCTGGGCCCTGACGACCTGCACCTGAACCTCTCCGAGACGGGCTGGGCAAAAGCCGCATACTCCTCGCTGTTCGGGCCCTGGTGTATGGGTGCAGCGCTGTTCATACAGGACGCCCGGGGCCGGTTCAGCGCCTCGGAGACGCTGGAGCTGCTGGAACGCTACCCGATAAGTACTTTCTGCGCGCCACCAACCGCATACCGGATGCTGGTGCTGGAGGACCTGGCAAGGCGCAATCTCCGCGCACTGCGCTGGTGTGTCGGTGCGGGCGAGCCGCTCAATCCGGAGGTGATCGAGGCCTGGAAGCGCGGAACGGGACACCTGATCCGCGACGGGTACGGACAGACCGAGACGGTGATCCTGTGTGCCAACTTCCCTCCGCTGGAGGTTCGGCCGGGTTCGATGGGCAAGCCATCACCTGGCATGACGGTGGCAGTGATCGACGACGAGGGCCATGCTCTGCCGGCCGACTCCGAGGGTGACATCGCCGTCCGCGTCCGCCCGGAGCGGCCGGTGGGCCTCTTCAAGGAGTACTGGCGCAACCCCGAGGCGACCCAAGCTTGCATGCGGGGCGACTGGTATGTGACGGGAGATCGCGCTTACGTCGACGGGGACGGCCACTTCTGGTTCGTGGGCCGATCGGACGACGTCATCATCTCGGCCGGCTATCGGATTGGCCCGTTCGAGGTCGAGAGCGCCCTAATCGAGCATCCCGCGGTTGCAGAAGCGGCAGTGGTCGGGAAGGGGGATCCGATGCGAGGGACGATCGTCAAGGCGTTCGTCATCCTGGCTCCTGGCCACGCGGCCTCGGAGCAGCTCACGCAGGAGCTGCAGGATCATGTCAAGCAGGTCACGGCGCCTTACAAATACCCGCGCGAGCTCGAATACGTCGTCGAACTGCCGAAGACGATCAGCGGCAAGATCCGCCGCGTCGCGCTGCGCACCCGGTCTTAGCCTGGGCGTGGGCGAAGTCCTCACCTACAACCCGTTTCTGCCAGAGGTTCGTGAGGATCCCTACCCCCAGTATCAGGCGCTGCGCGAGGCCGACCCGGTCCACCGCAGTCCATTCCTGAACATGTGGGTCCTGACCCGGTACGAGGACGTGGCGTTGGTGCTGCGGGACCAACGGTTCTCGGCCGATCGCACCAAGTGGGAGGGCTTCCAGGCGCTGGAGGGCTTCCAGCCCGTCCGGTCACTGCTGAGCCTCGACCCGCCCGACCACACGCGGCTGCGAACGCTCGTGACCAAGGCATTCACGCCACGAGTGGTCGAACAGCTGCGCTCGCAGGCCCAGGTAATCGTCGACGAGGCCCTCGACCGCGCTGCCTCGCACGGTGAGATGGAGCTGATCGAGGACCTGGCCTACCCGCTGCCCGTTGCGGTGATCGCGGGGATGCTCGGGGTGCCGCGAGATGACCGGCCGCGGTTCCGGGAGTGGTCTCGCGTGTTGGTGAGCAGCCTGGACCCGGTCGCGCTGCCCGACTCGGATCAGATCACGGCGGTCCGGGCTGCGGAGGATGCCCTGTTCGAGTATCTCTCAGGCGTCGTCGCCGAGCGTAGGCGCGAGCCCCGGGACGACGTGATCAGCGCACTGATCGCGGTCGAGGAACGAGGCGATGTCCTCAATGAGCGGGAGCTGCTCGTGATGCTCAATCTGCTCCTCGTCGCAGGCCACGAGACCACTGTCAACTTGATCGGCAACGGAATGCTGGCACTGCTCCGCAATCCCGAGCAGCTGGCCCTCCTGAGACGGCGGCCGGAGCTGCTCGAGAGCGCCGTGGAGGAGCTGCTGCGCTTCGATTCCCCTGTGCAGCTTACCGGGCGCATCGCAGCCGAGGCCTGCGAGGTCGGTGGCCAGCAGATCGGCCGTGGCAAGCTAGTCCTTACTCTGCTTGGTGCAGCAAACAGAGACCCGCAGCAGTTTCCCGATCCGGATCGGCTGGATCTGACGCGAAGCCCCAACCAGCACTTCTCGTTCGGCCGCGGCATCCACTTCTGCCTGGGCGCGCCCCTTGCCAGGCTCGAGGGGCGGATTGCCATCTCCTCGCTGGTCAGCCGCTTCGCCGAGCTGAGGCAGGTCGGAGAGGCTGTGCGGAGTCAGACGATCACGCTCCGCGGCCTGACGCGACTGCCGCTCGCCGTCACGCCGGCATAGGTCTGGGCTATCCACCGACTTTGCCGGCGAGTGGCGGGGCAGCAACCTCCGGTCGGCGCGGAAGTCTGAGCCCAAGCACGACCAGGCATATGGATGCGGCGACCATCGGCCAGAACGGGCTCGTCGTGCGGTGGGTCTGGTCGAGCAGCACCCCTCCCATCAGCGGACCCATGAAGGCGATCGCATAGCCGAGCGTGAGCACGACCGCCGCATAGCCGGCGACCTGACTGCGGCTGGCGGCCAGCAGCGCGGGTAGCGCGGTCGCGCCCGTGAACGTCATGCCGGTACCGGCCCCGAGGAGCATGACCCAGAACCAGGCCCCACCCAGGCCGAGCGCGAACGCGGCGGTCCCCACAGTCATCAGCACGCCCGCGAGGGCGTAGTAAGGCCGAGCCGTGGCCCAGGGCCAGGGAAGCGCGACCAGGACCATTGCCAGCGGGATACCGACGAGGTTGAACAGGAGCAGAACAGCCGACAGATAGCCCGGACCATAGGGACGAAGCTCGAACGGTATCCAGGACGACGAGCCGTAGTAGACCAGGCTCTGGATGCCGAATATGGCGGCCACATGCCATACAGCAGGCCTGCGCACGAGCTGAAGGAGGCCTTCGTCTCCTGGTTGCGGCTGGCGCGCGGTCTCCTTGGGTGCGATTGCCAGCCAGAGCAGGCCGGCCGCCAGAGCCAGGGCGCCCCAGAACGCGAAGGTGCCCCGCCAGCCGCCCAGTACCTGCAGGTGCACACTGAGCGCCGAACCTCCGAGGCCGCCCAAGCCCAGGGCGAGGGCGAACACGGTCGACGCCTGCTGGATCGTGCGTGGGAACCAGGCACGGATTGCCGACACCATGGCCGGCTGGGCGATTGCGGCGCAGAGCGCCATCAGCCCACTGAAGGCGTACAAAGCGGCGGGGATGGGCGGCGCCAGGCGCAACAGAGCCGCCAGGCCAAGCCCGATCGTCCCAGCGCCGACGATGACGCTTGGCCCGAAACGGTTGACGAAGACTGCACCCGGGATGGAGGCGGCGCCGAGGCAGAGCACGGGAAGAGCAGTGAGGGCTCCGGCAGCCGTGAAGGTGAGGTGGAGGTCATCGCGTACCGCCGGGAGGACCGGAGGTACGCCGAGGATGACGGAGCGGAGATTGAAGCCGACGACTGCGATGAGGGCGATCGCGCTGAGGCCCCTTGTGAACAACTCAGAGCACATTGTGAGCCGGACTGAGTATCCTGCTTGGGTTGCCTGCCATCGTTGAGATCGTCGGCGCCACTTGCCTATTCGGCGAAATCGTGGCTCTAGACGATGTACACCTGGCTTTGCGGCCCGGCGAGCTGGCCTTCGTGGTCGGCCCGAGTGGTGCCGGAAAGACCACGCTTCTCAAGCTGATCAACCGCGAGATGAGGCCGACCAGCGGCGAGGTGTGGATCGACGGCCATGGCGCTCACGCGCTGCGCCCGGGGCAGATCGCGAGCCTGCGTCGTCGGGTCGGCGTCGTCTACCAGGACTACAAGCTGCTGCCGCGATTGACCGCCCTCGAGAACGTGGCGTTCGCGCTCCAGGTATGCGAGCTGGCGGTCTCAGACGAAGAGGCGCACGACCGAGCACTGGACGCACTGGAAGCGGTGGGGCTCGGTGGTCGAGACGACGCCTATCCGGGCGAGCTGTCTGGAGGGCAGCAGCAGCGGGTGGCCATCGCCCGAGCGGTCGTCACCCAACCGCCTGTGCTGATCGCCGACGAGCCGACGGGCAACCTTGACCTCGAGACCGCTTGGCAGGTGATGAAGCTGCTGGAGCAGGTTTCACGGTTTGGCACCACGGTCCTGATCGCGACCCACAACCTGGACATCGTGCGGCGGATGCAGCGCCGCGTTTTGACCCTCGTTGAGGGCCGCCTCGTCCGCGACCAACCCGCCGGCCGGGTTGGGAGACTGGCGTGGGCGGCGTCCTGAACGCTCAGTTCCCGAGCCGGCGCCGGCTGCAGAACGTCGTTCGCAACACGTTCCGCCACCTGTTCGCCGGCGCCGCGCGCAGCTGGACGCGGAACCTCGGCACCACGGCTCCGGCGCTCGGTTCGATGACGCTTTTGCTGCTGCTCAGCGGCCTTGTGGGCCTGAGCGCGTTCGGCCTGCAGCGGCTGGCCGCGAGCCAGGCCGCAGACGCCGCAGAGCTGCACATCTATCTTCGAGACGACGCCAAGCAGCCGGACGTGGATGCCCTGCGCGCCAAGCTGACGGCGAACCGGCAGGTCACCGCAGTCAGCTACACCAGTAAGGCTGATGCCCTCAAGCGCGCTCAGCGCAGACCGGGCCTGCCGGAGCTGGCCGGGGCCGCCGATGACAACCCGTTCCCGGCCAGCCTCGACGCCAAGGTTCGGAACGTTCAGGACGTGGGGGCCCTGGCGGGCTCTGTGACCGCCAGCCCGGCCGTCGATCCCGTGCTCCCGACTTCATACAACCCTGGCACCTATCAGCGCATTCAGACGGTGCTGACGGTGGTCGGCATTGCGGGCGGCGCGTTCCTGGTGCTGCTTGCGTTCGTGGCGATAGCAGTGACCGTCAACAGCATCCAGGCGGCCATTCATGCTCGACAAGAGGAGGTGGCGATCATGCAGCTGGTCGGCGCCCCACGATGGATGGTCCGCGGCCCGTTCCTGGTCGAAGGCGCGATGACCGGGAGCATCGCAGGCCTCGTCGCAGGTGCGGTCACGCTGGCTGCCAGTCTGGCCGGTCTGGCCCTCGGGGCCAGCACGTTCGCGCAGCTGACCCCCGGCCTCACCGTGGGTGTGTGCTTTCTCGCGGCAGGCATCGTGTTCCTGGCGGGGCTGGTGCTGGGATCAGCCGCCTCGCTGGTCAGCGTTCACCGGCAGATGGAGTCGGCCTGAAAGGCCACCCTCAGGCCGCCTGCGCCGCGTCCTCAGGCACTGGTGCGGGCCGCCGGCGGAACCAGCCCAGCCGGTCCAGCGCAGCCGCGACCATCAGCACAGTGCCGTCGATCGCACAGTAGCCGCCCGCGATCGCTGAAGGTGGATTGCCCGAAGGAACGTGATCCCACGGCGCGACGGCCTGCCACGTCCAGTCGCCGGCGAGGGTCCCGGCTATCTCCAGGTCGAGGGTAGCCACGAAGATCGCGGCGAAGAGCGCGTACCGCGGGCTGAAGAGTACGCACCAGGCCAGCAGCGGGAAGCAAACGGCACCCTGGATGTCCAGCCGGTGGGTGAAGAGTGGCAGGACGGTGAGGCCCGCCAGGGCATACGCAGCGCACAGGCACAGGATCGCGATCGCAAGTCGGCGGCCGTGCTGCCGGAAGATCGGCAGCGCGCCCGCTGTCAGCCCGAAGAAGTAGACCAGGCCGTGGCCGGGGGGCACGTAGAGGGGGACGTTGCCCAGCCGGTAGCGATAGACACCCCAGATCAGTGACCCGAAGACTTCGAAGCCGGTGGCGACGACCACGCACACCCAGACCTGCCGACGCTGGCCCGGCAGCAGGTAGCGCGTGCAGCACCAGAGCACGATGAGCGTCAGGACGCCGAGGGCGCACTGCGGCAAAAATGCCCGAAACCGTCCATCCAGGAACAACAGCACGGGCGTGTAGGCGAGCAGGTACCCGTGCAGCCAGTAGGGCTTGAATCGAGCGATCACCGTAGTGAAGAGGGTACTTGTGGGGGTGGCCGATTGGATCGTGGCGGGAACCGATGGGTCCCCCCCCCCCGAAGGTCACCTTGCGGAAATGATGTTCTTGTCCACGACCCAACCTGGGGGAGAGGCGCCGTTGTGCCACGTCTGCAGCGCCTCCTGTGTGACCGGGAACTGGTTGTCTCCGCTCGTCTGGACTTTGATGCCCGGCAGCAGGAACAGGCTGTCTGTGAAGTTCATGTTGCGTGCGATGTGCATGATATTCTCGCGCGTCACGCCGTTGCGGCCCGCCTTGTCCAGCACTTTCCGAACGTCCACGCCGGGGACCATGCCCGCGAAATAGGTCCCGCCGTTGGGATCGCACCCGGCGCAGTACTTGGCCATGATGTCGTAGTAGAGCTTCACGCCGGAGTCGTTACCCCACTTGACCTAGTCCGTCGGGTCCTTGAGATAGACGGTGCTGACGATGCCTTCGGCAGCGTCGGGGCTGGACGCCTTGATCGCCTGCCCCATGGAAACAGCCCGTACGCGGACGCCGCTCCACTGAGTGGTGTCGTTGTGCCAATCAGAACCTCTTTGTCTGTTACACCCGGTGCGTTCTACACCGTAGTCGTCGTTGTGCCCTGGGTGGTGCCGCACGCCAGGCTTACCAGCAGCACCCCCAAGGCAAGCGTGAACGTACGCCAAGCTCGATGACAGTGACCGAACTGCATAGACCCTCCTCTCTGCTCCCTCTGGGTTCTCGTCGAGAATCCTCGACTACAGCCTTTTCACAACTGATCGAGCGAGAAGTCCAGTGCCCGAACCTATTGATGCGAAGAGAAAGTTGCCGCGCTTGACGCGCCGTGCGGGTGAGAGGGGGAACCCGACGGTTCCCCCCTCAACCACTCTTACCTGGCGTTGATGATCGTGGGGTCGACGACCCACCCGGGGGGAGAGGCCTGGTTCTGCCAGTGCTCCAGGGCCATCTGGGTGATTGGAAACTGGTTGTCGCCGCTGGTCAGGATCTTGACGCCCGGCAGCGTGAACGGGTTGCCGGTGAGGTTCAGGTTGCGGGCGGTCTTCATCACGCTGTCTCGCGTGAAGTTCTTGCCGGCCTTGAGCATCGTCTGCTCGAAGGTCCATGCGACTGACATCCCAAAGATGTAGTTGCCGTCGTTGACGTCGCAGCCCGCGCAGTACTTGGCCATGATGCTCATGTACTGCTTCATGCCCGTGTCAGTGGTCCACTTCGGGCTGGCGGGGTCCTTGAGGTACACCGTGCTGGTGATTCCCTCGACCGCCTCAGGTGAGGATGCCTTGATCGCGGCCTGTATGGTCGTGACCTGGTTGCTGACGTTGTTGTCGTAGATGGCCGGCTTCCAGCCCAGCTTGCTGGCGGTCACCAGCGCCTGGTCCACGAACTTCGGTGTGGCCACGAGGTAGAAGAGGTCTGCGCCCTTTGCCTTCAGCGCCGCCACCTGCGAGCTGACGTCCGCTGCGTTGGCCTCGTACGTCTCGACGTCGACGATCATGTTCGAGGCGCCGCTGCCCAGGCCCTGCGTCAGGCCGGTCAGGTAGTCCTTTCCGTAGTCGTCATTCTGACGCAGGACACCGATCTTGGCATTGGCGTGGTTCTTCAGGATGTCCTTGGCGTAGATCTTGCCCTCGGAGATGTAGTCCGGCTGGTAGCCGATCGTCCATGGGTAGGTCTTGTAGTCAGAGCCCCAGTGGCTGGAGCCGGTGGCCACGAACAGATCAGGCACGTTCTGCGAGTTGATGTAGTCACGCGTGGCCAGGTTGACCGGCGTGCCCAGCTCGTTGAATATGGCGAAGACGTTGTCCTGGGTGATCAGCTGACGTGCCAGCGGCACGCTCTTGGACGGGTCGTAGGCGTCGTCGTAGACCTTGTACGTGATCTTGCGTCCGTTGATACCGCCCTTGTCGTTGAGGTAGTTGAAGTACGCCGTGGAGCCCTTGGATACCGAGGCGTACGCGGACGCCGCACCGCTGAGCGGTGTGGTGGTACCGATCAAGATGGAGTTGCTTGTGACACCAGGCACGTTCTGAGCCGTGGTTGTCGTCGTTGTGCCCTGGGCGGTGCCGCAGGCGAGGGCGACCAGCAGGCCCCCCGCGGCGAGCGCCAGCGCCTTCAATACCCGGTAACTGTCGACTACTGTCATGAGTCCTCCTTCTCTGTTCGCACCCCTTCCGGGTGCCTGACTGCCCCCTTTTACCGCCAATTCGGCGAAAGGTCCAGTTCTAAGCTGCCTCGACTACCCGCCTCCGGCCTCTCGTTCCGCCACCGGCGGCGCTTGCTGGCCCACCGCCAGCGCCGCTTCCTCTTCTGGGTGTGCGACGGCCCTGCGGCGTCTGTACACCGCAGCCAGGCGATAGACGCCGCCGGTAATGCCCTGCGGGAGCAGGAACATGGCGAGGATGAGGGTGACCCCGTAGACGATGTCAGGCTTGTCCAGGACCTTCTGTGCGTAGTTGGGCAGCCATACCACAAAGGCGGCCCCCATTATGGGCCCCGCCAGAGTGCCCAGTCCTCCGACGACAACGCCGACCAGCAGCCCCAGGGACAGCGGCAGGTCGAATGAGTCCGGATTAACGTAGGCCGTGACCGTGGCGACGAGCGACCCGGCGATGCCGGCGTAAAAAGCGCCGATGCCGAAGGCCAGCGTCTTGTAGAAGGTGAGGCTGATCCCGCTCGCTGCGGCCGCGGTCTCGCTGTCCCGGATCGCGCGAAAGGCGCGCCCTGTCCCGCCCGCGAGCATCGCCCTGGCGAAGAGGAATAAGAGCAGGCCCAGGACGAACGTGAGGTAGTAGAGCCACTGCTCGTTTGTCAGGCCGATGCCAAACGGGTCTTTGGCCTGAGGCAGCACGATGCCCTCGTGACCGTTGGTGAGGTCGCCGAAGTTCTTGATCACCGGCGACGCGGACAGTGCGAGCGCAAACGTCGCCAGCGCCAGATAGAGCCCACTTAGCTTGAGGGCGGGGAAGCCGAACAGGTACCCGACGAGGCCGGCCAGCAAGCCGGCTGGCAGGATCGTCAATACGTACGGGATCTTCAGCTTCCAGTACAGAATGGCGGTGACATAGCCGCCGATCGCCATGAATGCCCCGTTCCCCAGAGAGATCTGGCCGCTGTAGCCGGTCAGTATGTTGAGCCCGATCAGGGCGATAGCAAACGTCCAGACGTAGGCGAACTCGATCGTGTTGAACCGATCCAGCAAGTAGAGCGGCGCCAGCAGTGCGAACAGGATGAGCACAATGGCGATGACCCACGTGCGACCGCTCAATCCCAGGAAGCGCATCTAAACCCTCGCCAGGTGGACTCGTCCGAAGAGCCCGCCTGGTCGCAGTAGCAGCACTGCCACGATGATCACCAGGCCAAACGCCAGTCGGAGATCCCGGGCGCCTGGCACGTACGTCCCGATCAGTGCCAACAGGACACCCACGATGAAGCCGCCGGCCACAGCGCCGGCCGGGTTCTCGATCCCGCCCAGAATCGCCGACGCAAAGGCATAGAGCAGAACCGGCTGCATCAGGTTGGGGTCGAGGAACTCAATCGGGGCGATCAGCATGCCGGAGACGGCACCGACCCCGGCGGCCAGGCCCCAGCCCAGCGCCAACATCCACCCCGTGCGGACGCCAAGGAGGCGGCTTGTGTCCGGGTAGAGTGCGGCCGATCGCATCGCCAATCCCAGCTTGGTGAAGCGGAAGAAGGCGTACAGGATTGTGAGCAGAATGATGGTGACCAGGATCAAGAAGAGGTCCTGGATGCCGAGCGAGACGCCCCCCACACTGACAGCGGACTGCGGGAACCCGGGCGGGCCAGGGAAGGCCTTGATCACGTATTGCCAGATCTTGCCGGCCAGGCCGTTGACCGCAAAAAAGAGGCCGAGGGTAACCAGCACCACTGTCAGCGGAGGCGCGTGCTCGACGGGCCGGATGATGACGCGTTCGATGACGACACCACCCACCATCGAGATCGCAATCGTGGCCGCGAAGGCCAGATAGTAGTTCACGTGGAGCTGGGTGATCAGTGTCCAGGCGATGAACGTGCTGAACATCGCCATCTCGCCCTGGGCGAAGTTCAGGGCTTCCATGGCCCGGTAGATCAGCACCAGCGCCAGCGCAAGGCTCGCGTAAATGCCGCCGGTGGCCAACCCAGAGACGATTTGCTGGACGACGCCCTGCACCACAGAGGCCGCGGCCAGGTACATCAACGACTCCTTCCTCCTGCTATACCGTTCTCAGTAGCCCAGATACGACTTCCGAATGGACTCGTTTCTGGCCAACTCGTCTCCGGATCCCTCGACGGCGATGTGACCAGCTTCGATCACGTAAGCGTGGTCGGCGGCATTCAGTGCGGTCCGAGCATTCTGTTCCACGAGCAGGATGGTCGTTCGTTGCTCCCGGTTGATGGCTTGGATGATCCGGTAGATGTCCAGCACTATCAGGGGCGCAAGCCCCAGCGAAGGCTCGTCCAGCAGCATCAGCCGTGGACGCAGCATGAGCGCCCGGGCGATCGCCAGCATCTGCTGCTCGCCGCCGCTCAGCGTGACTGCGACCTGCTCGCGGCGCTGGCCGATCCAGGGAAAGTAGCTCACCACTCGCTCGAAGTCCTGCTTCACACCGTTCCCGTCGCGACGGATGTAGGCGCCCATCCTGAGGTTTTCCCACACAGTCAGCTGTGCGAGCGTGCCCCTGCCCTCCGGGACGTGAGCGATGCCCAGGCGGGCCACGTCCTCGGGCGCCTTGGCATTGATCAACTGCCCGTCGAACAGCACGTTGCCCCCAGTCTTCTTGACAGTGCCCGAGACGGCTCGCAGCGTGGTGGTCTTGCCTGCGCCGTTGGCCCCCAGCAGCGTAACGATGCTCCCGTCATTGACCTTCAGCGATATGCCGTGCAGCGCCTTGATGGACCCGTACGAGGCGTGGACGTCCGTCAGCTCAAGCAGCGCCATCAGCTTCGGACCCCAGATAGGCATCGATGACGGCTGGATTCTCCCGTACCTCGCGTGGAGTACCTTCAGCGATCTTGCGGCCGAAGTCCAGCACCACGACCCGGTCGGAGATGTTCATCACCAGATTCATATGGTGCTCGACTACGAGCAGCGTCAACCCGAGCTCCCGGTGTATGCGGCGGATCAGCCGGCCCAGATCACCGACCTCTTCGTGGTTGAGGCCACCGGCCGGCTCGTCGAGCAGGACCAGGCGCGGCCTGCAGGCCAGGGCCCGCGCCAGCTCGATGGCCTTGAGAGTGGGGAAGGGCAGGCCTGCAATCGGCCGATTTGCAATCTCGGCCAGGCCCACCAGCTCCAGCGCCTCCGTCGCTTGCTTACGCGCCCGCCACTCCGCGCGACTCACGTTGCGGGCGCCCAGGCCGGCCATCAAGAAGTAGAGCGGGTGGGCGCTGAACTGCGTATGCAGGCCGCACAGCACGTTGTCGATGACGGTCATCCGACGGAAGAGCTCTACGTTCTGGAACGTGCGGGCCAACCCGTGATTGATGATTCGATGGCGTGGATCGCGCAGCAGGTTGTATCCGTCGAACAGGATCTCGCCAGAGTTCGGCGTGTACATCCGGGTGATGCAGTTGAACAAGGTCGTTTTCCCGGCCCCATTTGGGCCGATCAGCCCGAGGATCGTGCCTTCCTGGACGTCGAAGGACACGTCGTCCAGGGCGACGATCCCGCCGAACCGGATGCTGACGCCGCGTACCGATAGAAGTGCGGTGGCGATGCCGGTGAGTTTATCCGCCGTCATGGCGCCGTCAAGAGGGTCGTGCACTCAGCCCTCCGGCTCACGCCGCTCACGATCGTCTGGCTGGCGCGGGTCACGCCGGGTCGGGGGTGGTTGGCCCGGGGGATACGCGCCCGGCGGCGGCTGACCCGGGCGGTATGCGCCCGGCGGTGGCGGCTGACCAGGGCGGTAGCCGCCCGGCGGCGGTTGCTGGCCAGGCCGGTAGCCGCCCGGTGGCGGAGGTTGACCGGGGGGATATGGCCCGGGGCGGAAGCCGGGCGGTGGCGGCCCGGGGCGGTACCCGCCAGGTGGGCCCGACGGGCCACCCGGCCTGGCCTGCCTGATCGGAGCGGCTGGGAGAGTCCTGCCAGGAGCGCGGCGGCTGCGGACAAGCCACAGGATCGAGCCGGCGAGGGCAGCCAGCAGCAGCAGGATCAGGACGATCCCGAGTGGGGACCCGACAAATGCCCCGAGGGCACTTCGCCCAGTCCCCGTGGGTGCCGATACCGCCGCGGCAGCGCTCGGGCTGGGGCTCGGACTGGGGCTCGGCGTGTCCGTCGGGGTGGGCGTCGGGCTGGGCGCCGGCGCCTGTACAGAGAACTGGGCGCACCGTGGCTGGGGCTGCTGACTGACGCAGATGATGTGCGTGCCGAGGGCCGCGTCACCCGGGATGTTGACGTCCCGGGTGAAGTTGCCCGAGCCGTCGGCAAGCAAACCTCCAAGAGAATGGTCAGGCGTATCCAGGTAGATCGCGATCGGTTCGCCTGGTTTGAACCCGCTTCCGGTCAGCGTGAGTGGGGAGCCGGCCGGTCCCGCCGCCGCGCTGAGATTGACGCTGCCATGGGTCGTCGGCGTGGGCACCGGGGTCGGAGTCGGGGTTGCCGTGGGTGTCGGAGTGGGGGTGGGCGTCGGGGACGGCGCCGGCGCGGGGGCGGCTGCGACCGAAGCCATCCAGGCCACGGCCAGGGCGACCACCCACCTCCTCATCCTCATATTGGGCGCCACTGTACAGATCGGCGCGTATCCTCCGCTGAGCGGGCCGGCCGGCTGCACTCCGCGCTATACAGGCGGCCAGGGCACGGACCAGGCCGAGGCCGGATGCGGCAGCTCCCAACCCGGCTGCAGCATGGCCCGCAGCCGACGCCGGAGCGTGGCCAGCTCCCGGCGGCTGAGGAGGTCACTCAGGCAGCCGCCGAGGTCGCCCGTGCTCAGCCCCTCCGCCGTCTGCTCCAGGTCGGGACGCAGGCGCGCCGGCACGTGCTGGCCGGCAAAGTCCCAGATCACGGTCCGGAGCTTTGGTTCGACGTGGAATGTCAAACCATGATCGATCATCCAGATCAGACCCTCGCTGTCCGTGAGGCAGTGGCCCGACTTGCGATCCGCGTTGTTGGCCAGCACGTCGAACAGGGCGACCTCGATCCAGCGGTCGGCAGGCCTTCCGTCGGAGACCAGGTAGTGGCGGTTGGGCTGCGGCTCCACGTACATCTGGAGCGCCCCGATCCCGTGCGGAGCCTCCTCGCGAACCACGGTCGGCGGAATGCGCGGCCACCCAAGGTGCTTGGCCAGGACGTAGGCGGCCACTTCGCGGCGGTACAGGGAGCCCGCCGGGAAGTCCCACAGCGGCGATTCGCCCTGGGCGGGCTTGTAGACAGCCGGCAGGGGCGGCGTGACAGCCCGTTCGTCGCAGAGCTCCACCAGGAATGTGTAGTTCGAGGACCGGCGAAACAGGCCCTTGACCTCGATGACCGGCAGGCCCCTGAGCGCTGCCTCTACCGCCGCGGCGTCAAAGGATCGGGCGGGATCCATTCCCAGCGGGGCAGGGATGGCCACCGGCGTCGATCGGAAGCCCGCAGTAGGGGCAGGTAGGGCGGCCCGCCGTGAGTACGGTCTCCGCCTGTCTGGTGAACGCCATCACCTGTTCCGGCGTGGCCCAGAATCGCGCGGTGGCCAGATCAGCCGGATCTTCATCTTCGGTCGCAGGGGCCTGCCTCGCGACGATGACGAAGAGGCGCCGGTTCTCGTGGTATCCGAGACCCAGCTGACCGACGGACCATTCGGGGTCGCCCGGGTCTGCCGGCGGCAGCTGCACGCTCTCCGGCGGTGACCCGAGCCCTTGTGCCTCCAGCAGCTGGCGAATGCGAACGATCAGACCCTGGACGTGGAACTTTTCACAATAAAGGACGATGGTCTCGCTCTCTGTGCTGGCCCGCAAGAAAAACTGGCGCTGCCCAGGAGGACCAATCGTCCCGACGCCGATGCCGTCAACGGGATCGAGGTCTATGCTTCGAGGCACGGTGTGAGAGTACCGTTCTACACCACCCGGGAAGTGGCTCATTCCGCGCCTCACCGCTGGTTTCGGGATCTGAGCCAGAGGGAAAGCTAGCGGCGTAGCGAACATACGCACACTAATCTGCGGAGGAACCCATGCCAAAGACCGTTGGAATCGACCTCGGCACCACGAACTCCGTGATCGCAGTCATGGAGGGTGGTGAGCCCGTGGTCATCCCCAATGCCGAGGGCGCTCGCACGACGCCTTCGGTGGTCGCGTTCACCAAATCCGGGGAGCGCCTGGTGGGCAACCTGGCCCGTCGCCAGGCGGCCGTCAACCCGGAGAACACCGTCTACTCGATCAAGCGTTTCATGGGCCGCACCTACGGCGAGGTCGAGTCCGAGCGCAAGATCGTGCCCTACAAGGTCAAACCAGGCAAGGACGACAGGGTGGTCGTCGAGGTACCAGGCATCGGCAAGGAGTACACCCCCGAAGAGATTTCGGCGATGGTCCTCCAGAAGCTCAAGGCCGACGCCGAGGCCTACCTGGGTGAGAAGGTCACCGACGCCGTGATCACGGTGCCGGCCTACTTCAACGACTCCCA
>Ga0070699_100000423_pt1 | contig 40632 bp, 41 predicted proteins | sample KBSK1503metaG_FD_65473 | JGI IMG/M metagenome (GOLD analysis project Ga0070699, IMG submission 65473) | Corn, switchgrass and miscanthus rhizosphere microbial communities from Kellogg Biological Station, Michigan, USA - KBS K1-50-3 metaG | ecosystem: Host-associated > Plants > Roots >... | reverse complement strand
GAGGAAATAGGGGCCGGTCAGCCGCTTGCCCATCAGCCGTCCCTGCAGGTCGGCGATCGCGATGATGATGGTGTCCACCTCGCCCGCCTTCGTCTGGCGGACGAGCTCCTCGAGCGTGATCTTGGCGGTCTTCTCCTGCCGGCGCGACTGCCCGTTAGTCCGGTCGGTCCGCGTCGTCGTCGATCGCTCGCGCGTCGCGGTCCCTGTGCGCGCCATGTCGAAATCCCTCCTGGTTATTCGAGACTGATGAAGACGTTCTTGACTTCCGTGTAGAGCTGGAGCGCGTGCATGCCGAGCTCGCGGCCGATGCCGCTGCGTTTATACCCGCCGAAGGGTGCCTCCTGGTGGACACTGCGGCTGCTGTTGATGCTCAGCACACCGGTCTTGACGCCGCGAGCGACGCGCAGCGCGCGGCCGATGTCCCGAGTCCAGATGGAACCCGAGAGTCCGTACGGAGTGTCATTGACCAGGCGCAGGAGCTCGTCCTCATCGCTGAACGGGATGATGGTCAGCACCGGCCCGAAGATCTCCTCCTGGGCGATGCGCATCTTGTTATCGGCGCGATCGAAGACCGTCGGGTCGAGATAGCTGCCGCGCGCCAGCGCGCCGCCGGGGGCCGAGCCACCCGACAGCAGACGCGCCCCCTCGCGCTGGCCGACCTCGACGTACGCCTGTACCCGCTCGCGCTGTTTCATCGAGATCAGTGGACCAATTTCGGTCGCGGGATCGAGCGGATCTCCAACGGTCAGCTGCCGGCTGCCGAGCGCCACCCGCTGGTCGAACTCCTCGGCGATGGAGCGATGGACGAACGCGCGACTGCGGGCACAACAGTCCTGGCCGGCGTTGCCGAAGACGCTGCTGACCGCGGCCGGCACGGCTTTCTCGAGGTCGGAGTCCTGAAAAATGATGTTGGGCGACTTTCCACCCAGTTCGAGTGACACGCGCGTGATGTTGGGCGCAGCCTGCTGGAGGATGCTGACCCCGGTCAGCGTCTCGCCGGTGAAGGCGATCTTGTCGACGCCCGGATGGCCGGCGAGCGCGTTGCCCGTGGTCGCGCCCGGCCCGGTGATGACATTGAGGATGCCCTCCGGCAGCCCGGCTTGGAGCGCAATCCGCCCCAGCTCCAGCGCCGTCAGCGGCGTGTAGCTTGCCGGCTTCAGGATGGCGGCGTTGCCGGCGGCCAGCGCCGGCGCGACCTTCCAGGAGGCGATCGTCAACGGGAAGTTCCAGGGGACGATGAGCGCCACCACGCCAACCGGCTCGCGGAGCGTGAAGTCGAGGCCGGGCGCGGTGACCGGTATCGTCTCCCCGAAGATCCGGGTCGCGGCCCCGGCGTAGTACTCGAAGCATTGCGCGGCCCCCAGCACCTCGTCGCGGGCGTCGCGGATCGGCTTGCCGGCGTTGCGCGCCTCGATCGTCGCCAGCCGGTCGAGATCGGCGCGGATCAGTTCGGCGATCTTATAGAGGACCTTGGCACGGGCACTGGCCGGCGCCTCGCTCCAGCTCCCACGGTCGAACGCCTCGCGCGCCGCCTTCACGGCGCGATCGACGTCGGCTGGGGAGGCGACCGCTGCCCGCGCCATGACCTCGGAGGTGGCGGGCTCGACGATGTCGAAGGTCTTCTCCTCCTGCCCGCTGCGCCATTCCCCGCTGATCAGCAGCTTGGCCGGACTCTCGACCGTGACCATCAGAAGTAGTTTGACGTAATCCCGCCGTCGACCACGAGGGCGGCGCCGTTGGTCCAGCTCGACTCGTCCGACGCCAGGTAGATGGCCAGCGACACGATGTCCTCGGCGTGGCCGAAGCGGCCCATCGGAATCCGGTTGAGCCGGACCCGTTTCTTGGCCTCGTCTTTCAGCAGGTCGCGCATCAGCGGCGTCTCGATGGGTCCCGGACAGATGGCATTGGTCCGAATGCCCTTCGGGCCGAACTGGACCGCGAGCGACTTGGTGAGCGCGATCACCGCGCCCTTGCTGGCGGTGTAGGCATCCTGCGGCACGGTGCAGCCGACCAGTGCCACAAAGGAGGCGATGTTGATCACCGAACCGCCGCCGGCCTTGATCAACTGCGGGATGCCGTGCTTGCAGCAGAAAGCCAGCCCTTTGACGTTGATCGCCATCGTCCGGTCCCATATCGCGTCGGTCGTCGTCAGGACCGACTCGTCGGCCTCATCGAAGACGCCTGCGTTGTTGTAGAGGACGTCGAGCTTGCCGAAGTGACCGACCGCCGTCTCGACGAAGACCGCTACGTCAGCATCGTGGGTGACATCTCCGACCACCGCCACCGCCTTCCCCTCGAGGTTGGCCACGGTCTCGTGCACGGCCTTGGTGTTGACGTCGGCGGCGACCACCTGGGCGCCTTCGCGGACGAAGGCATGGGTCGCCGCCCGACCCATGCCACTCCCCGCGCCGGTGATCAGCGCGACCTTTCCATCGAGCCGTCCCATCTCCCCTCCCCTAGGTGGTCGGAGGAGCGAGCCTCATGCGGCTCGCTCCTCTATCAGCGGTTGTTGTTGGCGTCAGACGGTTTGCGGTTCGGGTCGCAGCGAGGGCACCTTGTCCGTGACGGCGGGCTCGTGGTAGATCGAGCCCTTTTCGACATCGGCTTCCAGCTTGCGCATGTCGTCTTCCGAGCCCATGATGATGGGCCCGTTGTAGTGATTCTTGCCCCAGAGCAGATAATAGAGACCGCCGATGATCAGGAAGATCGCCACCGCGGGGCCTGCCCAGGTTCCGGTCGCCGTCAGCCAGCCGATGACGTCGCCGGTGTAGTTCGCGCTGTACTCGGGCAGCATCAGGATGATGCTGATGAACGCGACCCAGATCACAGCCGCCCAGGCCACGATTGGCCAGTAGCGGCCCAGGTTCCACGGCCCCGGCTTCCACCGATCCGGATAAATCAGGGCCAACAGGACCGGAATGACATAGGAGACGTAGAGGCCGATGACGGAGATCGACACCACGATCGAATAAATGGCAGGTACCGGGAACTGCGCGACCATCGGGATGAAGGCGATAATCGCCGCCACCCAGATGGCGCGGGCCGGCGTCCGGTACTTCTTGCTGACGACGTGCAGCCACTTCGAGCCCGGCAGGGCGCCGTCGCGGCTGAAGGCGAACAGCATGCGGGAGTTCGAGGTGATGGAGCTCAAGCCGCAGAAGGCCTGCGCCACGACGAACCCGGTGAAGAGTAGTAAGCCGCCGGTTGAGCCCAGCGCATTCTTGACGATGTCGAGGACCGGGTTGGAACTGGCCGCCGTCTTGGCGAGGTCGGGGATGGCCAGGGTGAGTGCGATCAGCATCAGGTAGCCGAAGATCAGCGACCAGAAGACGGAGTTGACGATCCCCCATGGCGCGCGCCTCGCCGGATTGACCGTCTCTTCGGTGACGTGTGCCGATGCATCGTAGCCGGTGAACGTCCACTGCGCCAGCAACATGCCGACCAGGAACGCATAGAGCGGGGAGCCGAAGCCCGAGGCGTTATACGACTGGGTGAAAACGTAGCTCAGCGGGTGGAGGGGATGCAGGAGGCCGACCGCCACCAGCAACACGGCGATCACCCCGATGTGCCACCAGACGCTGATGTCGGCGGCGCGGGCCGCCAGCCGTACGCCGACATGGTTGATGGTTGCCTGGACGACCAGCAGCACGGCAAAGACGCCGATGACTCCGATCTTGCCAGAGGTCGTCGTCAGATCACTCGGGTAGCCCCAGAGCGAGTTGAACAACGCGGCGGCGAATATGGCGTTGCCATAAACGATGCCGGAGGTGATCGTGACCTGGCCGGCAAGATTGAACCAGCCAGTGATCCACCCCCAGTGCTTGTTGCCGAGCTTGGCCGCCTGGTAGTAAAGCGCGCCCGCTGTCGGCAGGGCCGAAGCGAGCTGAGCCATGGCGGCAGCGACGACCAGCACTGCGATGCCTACGACCAGCCAGCCAATCCCCATCTGCCGAGGTCCGCCGTGGTTCAAGCCGTAGCTGTAGAGGGTGAGTCCGCCAGTAAGAACGGAAATGATGGTGAACGAGATGGCGAAGTTGCTGAAGCCACCCATGTCGCGGAACAACTGCTGCGCGTAGCCCATCTGGTGGAGGCGCGCCGTGTCGGCACGAATCTGCTCCTCCTTGGTCATTGTCGGCATACTTATGCCTTCCTTCGCCCGAGCTAAATTCGATCCCCCAATTCGGGCTGCTCATATTTGATGCCCGGCCCCAACCAAAGTCAAGGGACGGTTGGCCTTAACAACAATTTGCGGCCGGAAGAGCAAGCCCGGGCGCCCCCGTCACGTTTCCGTTTCATGCCCAAACTCCCACGCCTGGTGGTCGCAGTCGCGGCCGCCGCCAGCCTGACCGTTGTTCTGGCCGTTCAGCCGGCTTACGCTGCCCACAAGAAGAGCACCCGGCCGGTGGTTCGCGTGGTCCACCGAGCGCCAGCGCCCCCGGCCCGGCTTTCGGCCGCCCGGGCCCGCGCCATTCTCATTCAGGCCGCCCGACATCACAATCTGAATCCGAACTTCGTCCTCGCCGTCTCCTACTGGGAGAGCGGCTGGAACCAGTCCGCCCGCTCGGGTACCGGCGCGGTCGGCCTGATGCAGGTCGAGCCCTATACCGCCGCCTGGGCTGGACCGTCCCTCCTTCATCGGGCCGTCAACCTCAACAATCCGGTCGACAACGCGGAGCTGGGAGCCGCACTGCTGCGGTCCTACCTCGACCAGCTGCACGATCCACGGCTTGTCCTCGCCGCCTACTACCAGGGCCTGGCCGGCGTCAGGCGCCATGGCATCTACCCCACCAGCCAGACCTACGTCAATGGCATCTGGAGACTTCGCAACCAGTTCCAGGCCGCGCACCTCGGCGCCTGACCCGGTAATTCACCCTCTCCCTCGGGGAGGGTCGGGGTGGGGGTACGGCGCGTCGCCACTCGGTGAGGTATCGTAGGGTCGCGCCAGAACGCAGGAGGGAATCGATGGCTGTCAAGACCGATCCAACCGAGTCGCTGCGACGGGTCCCAATCTTCGCCGGCCTCGACCGCAAAGAATTGGAGCTGCTTGCGAAACTCGCCAAAGAGCAGCGCTATGAGGCCGGCGCCACCATCGTGAAATCAGGCGCCAGCGGGCACGGCCTTTACATCATCAAGGAGGGGAACGTGTCCGTGGTCCGCGACGGCCAGAAGGTCGCGTCGATGGGACCGGGTCAGTTCTTCGGTGAGATTTCGGTGCTCGACGGCGGCCCCAGAACCGCCGACGTCAAGGCCGACACGGACACCGTCTGCTTGACCCTGATCTCGTGGGAGATCAAGCCCCTACTGATGGACAACGCCGCCATCTCGTACAAGATGCTGCTGGAAATGGTCAAGCGTCTGCGCTCCCAGGCGCCGCAAGAGCACGACTAGCTAAAAATTCCCTTCCCCTTTGGGGGTCGGCAGGGTGGAGTCTACGGCCCCGTCAGGAAATCGTGCGTGATCCAGCCCTGCTGCTCGTGCCACCAGAGGTGGTCGTCCGCATACGTCGGGCCGCCGTCGATGTGGACTTTCGTGCCTGCGTTGAGGCAAGCGACCACATGGGCCTTAAGACTGGGCAACGCGCGGACGTTGGCGCAATTGGCCGGCAAATGAACCGTGGCGTCATGACCGATTAGCGGACTCAATTGTTCGGGTAGGCCGCACACCGCGTCGCGAAAATGCCAGCGCCCGTCGCTCCGATAGACGTAACCGACGCACTGCCGCCCAGCCGAACTGGCAGTCGAAAACACCACCGCCGCCGCATCCTTCCCGATCGTTTCGCTCGCGACCGTCAAGCAAGGCGAATTGGTGGCGCACTTGCCGGTCTGATACGGCAAATGGGTCTTAGCCTCGACCCCTGGGATGGCTGCCGCTTGTGGCGTCTCACCGGCCGTTGCGCCACTCGTCAATGCGAGCTGAATCGCTGCATTACGGCGATCTACTGCGGCACGACCTGCGGGCAGCACGACGTACGCAAGCGGCACGATGAGCAGCACGGCCAGGATCGCCACGACGACGAGCGCGATCCGCGGCACCCGGGGCACCGCCGGGCGCGGCACTCTCAGCTTCGGCATGCGGCGCCGACGCCGTGCGCCCGCCGGCATGGTCAGCCTGGCCGGCCTGAGCGTGGGGGCAGGAACAACCGGCGACGGCGCCGGCGGAGCGCTCGCGGGGATAGGCGTCGGTCGATTCCAATCCAGCGGCATCCGGCAACGCTCGCACCAGATGTTGATGCGGAGGTTCGGGTGGCGGCAGGCAGGGCAGGCCACGGGCGTGCCGATCGCTTTCGCTTTCGAGCCAAGCTTCAGAATGGGTGGTCTCCTCAGGCCTGCCGCCGCTTCTATTAGCTGACTGGATGATACCGAGCGCGATTCCAGGCACGCACCGAGGCTCAACGTTCCGCGTTAAGGTTGCCCTGTGACGCCCGACGCCAGCGCGACCCTGCCTCTCCCCTTTCCGCTCGACCTTGAGCTGACGCTCGGCCCGCTGCGGCGCGGCCCTTCGGACCCCACCATCCGCTTCGGGCCCGACGGCCTTTGGCGGGCGGCCCGAACCCCCGATGGCCCGGGCACGGTGCGGCTGCAGCATGCCGATAGCCGGCTGGTCGCTGACGCATGGGGCACGGGAGCGAGTTGGCTCATCAGTCAGGTCCCATCGCTGCTGGGGTTCGATGACCGGCCGGAAAGCTTCAAGCCGGCGAGCCGCCTGCTCTGGGACCTGCACCGCCATCATGCCGGGCTGCGCCTCGGCCGGACCGGCCTGGTGTTTGAATCGATGCTGCCGACAATCCTCGAGCAGAAGGTGCCAGGCGCCGAAGCCTATGCCTCATATGCCCGGCTGGTGCACTCGCTTGGCGAGCGGGCACCTGGAGAGGCCGGCTTGATGGTGCCGCCCTCACCGCAGCGCGTAACGTCCACACCGTACTGGGCAGTGCACCGGTTCGGCATCGAGCGCCGGCGGTTCGCCGTCATTCAGTTGGCCGCGAGTCGGGCTGGGCGCCTCGAGGCGACCACCGCGCTGGAACCCGCCGAAGCCCGACGGCTGCTGATGACCTTGCCCGGCATCGGGCCGTGGTCGGCAGCCGAAGTGTCGGCGGTCGCTTATGGCGATCGCGACGTGGTGTCGCTCGGCGATTACCACTTGCCACACCAGGTCGCCTGGGCGCTCGCCGGCGAAGCGCGCGGCACCGAGGCCCGGATGCTGGAATTGCTCGAGCCATATCGCGGACATCGGGCTCGCGTCATTCGTTTGCTGACGCTGGGCGGCATCCAGGCGCCGCGCTTCGGTCCGCGGATGCGGCTGCGCCGGATCGCCGCGATCTGACGCTTCAAATTTCCCTCCCCTGCTGAGGGGTCGTACATTTCCCCCTCTGAGGGTAGGGTCGTCCATTTCCCTCCCCCTGTGGGGGAGGGCAGGGTGGGGGCCTACGACGCTTTCTTTGCCGGCTGGAAGTACGGGTTGGTGCCCGCGGCGTGGTCGGTGACGTCGATCACCTCGACGATCTGCGGGACGGCGGCTTTGATCGCCACTTCGATGCCCTGGCGAAGGGTGACGTCGACCTGCGCGCAACCCTGGCAACCGCCGCCCAGCTGCACGTAGGCAGAGCCGCCGCGCACTTCGAGCAAGTCGACGAAGCCGCCGTGGGCCGCGACCGATGGATTGATCTGCCGGTCGAGCACTTCCTGGATGCGAGCCGCGACCGGGTCGCGCCAGCCTTCGTTTGGATTATCGATTCGAAGCGCGCCGCCCAGTGCCGAGGGGTCAAGGTCGATCACGGCTCCCTCGAGATTGCCGGCACTGCCCGGCTCGACCAACAGCCCCAGGTCCGCCATCTCGATCCTGATGTCGGTGACGGGCGCGTCTTCCCGGGCGACGAGGTCCAGCTCGTAGACGAATTGCCCGCCCCGCCGACCCGCAATGGCAATCCGAAGGCACGCGTCGGAGTGACCACTCTTCGCGCGGACGGCCTCGATCTTTGCCTTGGCGGCCGGCGTCACCGTGATGGCTGGCGGCATTGCCGTCATTGTATTCGTGGTCAACTTATCGGTGATGGCACGCGTCCTTCTACTGATCCCGAGCCGCACCTACCGCACCCACGACTTCATGGAAGCGGCGTCCAGGCTGGGCGTCGAGGTCGTGGTTGGCTCGGAACACCGCTCGGCCCTTGCCAAGTTGATGGAGGACCGCCAGCTGCGGCTCGACTTTCACGACATCGAGCGCTCGACGCAGCGAATCGTCGCCTTCGCCAAGGACCATCCGCTGAACGCCGTGGTTGCCGTCGATGACACCGGGACCTTGCTGGCAGCGTCGGCCGCCCAAGCTCTTGGCCTCGCGCACAATCCGGTCGATGCCGTCGAGGCGGCCCGTGATAAGGCGCGCATGCGTCAACACTTTCAAGCGGCCGGGTTGCTGACGCCAGGCTTTCGTACGGTAGAGGTCGACGAAGATCCCGCGGGCGTGGCGACCACCGTGCGCTTTCCCTGCGTGGTCAAGCCGCTCGATCTGTCGGGTAGTCAGGGCGTGGTGAAGGCCGACGACGTCGAGAGCTTCCCCGATGTTCTTGCCCGCGTCAGAGCGATTGTCACAGCGTGCCAGCCGGACGGAGGGCGGCCAGCCGTCCTGGTCGAAGATTTCATCGAGGGCGACGAGGTGGCCGTCGAAGCGTTGCTCCGGGTTGGCGAGCTGGACCTGCTGGCGATCTTCGACAAGCCGGACCCACTCAACGGGCCCTTCTTCGAGGAGACGATTTACGTCACCCCGTCCCGGCTATCGATCGACCGCCAGGCGGAAATTCGCGACACGACGGCGCGAGCGGCACGAGCGCTCGGATTGACGGACGGCCCGATCCACGCCGAGCTGCGCATCAACGACCGCGGCATCTGGATGCTGGAGCTGGCGGCGCGATCGATCGGCGGTCTCTGCTCGCGCACCCTGCGGTTCGGATCGGGCATCTCGCTCGAGGAGCTGATCCTGCGACATGCCGCCGGCCTCCCGATGCCCGCCCACGTCCGCGAGGAGCGCGCCGCCGGTGTGATGATGCTGCCGATTCCAACTGACGGACGGCTGAAAGCCGTCGCCGGACAACGGGAGGCACGGCAGGTAGCCGGGGTTGACGGGCTGGTCATCACCATCCCGCCCGGAGAGCAGCTCGTGCCGCTGCCGGAGGGTGACCGCTATCTCGGCTTCATGTTCGCGCGGGCCGACTCGCCCGCCGCCGTCGAGGCAGCCTTGCGCGAGGCGCATGCGCATCTTCGCATCGTCACCGATGTCTGACGGTTATTACCCTCTCGCGATGGAGGGTCCCGGTGGCTGACGGATACTCCCCTCTCCCGCTTGTGGGGAGGGTCACGGTGGCTGACGGATATTCCCCTCCCCCGCTTGCGGGGGAGGGTCAGGGTGGGGGCCGCCGGCGCGTGGTCATCGTGGGCGCCGGGTTCGGCGGGCTCGCCTGCGCGCGAAAGCTCGACCGGGAGCCGGTCGAGGTGGTCCTGCTGGATCAGCACAACTACCACCTCTTCACGCCGCTGCTCTACCAGGTGGCCACCGGGCTCTTGAATCCGAGCGACATCGCCTATCCCCTGCGCACGATTTTTCGCCACTCGACCAACGTTCGATTTCGGCAGGCAACTGTGACCCGCGTCGAGTTGGCGAACAAGCTGGTGCGGCTCGACGGCGCGCCGCCGCTTGCCTACGACTACCTGGTCCTGGCGACCGGCAGCACGGACAACTACTTCGGCAACCAGGACGTGGCCCGGGTGTCGTTCGGGCTGAAGTCGCTCGAGGACGCGACTCGGCTACGCAACCAGGTGCTGACTTGCCTGGAGCGCGCCGATGCCGAGCCCGATCCGGAGGCGCGCCGCCCGCTGCTCACGTTCGTCGTCGTCGGCGGCGGCCCGACCGGCGTCGAATCTTCGGGAGCGCTCAGCGAGTTGATGAGCATCGTCGCCGGCAAGGACTATCACCGGATCTCGCTCTCCGAAATCCGAATCATCCTCGTGGAGGGCACCGACCGTCTCCTCAATGCCTTTTCGGTTCGCCTCGGCCGCTACGCACAGCGGGTCCTGACCAGGCGGAACGTTGAGGTCCGGACGGGCTCGCTCGTCAAGACGGCCAACGGCCATTCGGTGACGCTCTCCGACGGAACGGCGATCGCCAGCGCCACGATCATCTGGTCGGCGGGCGTCCGGCCAAACGACCCGATCGGCGAGTCCCCCGTCCCCCGGTTTCGGAACGCGCGCATCCAGGTGGACGAGTGGCTCCGGATCCCCGGCTCAACCGGCGCGTTCGCCATCGGCGACGCGGCCTCACCGCGCGTCGCCGACCGCGAGTTGCCTATGCTCTCGCCGCCCGCGATGCAGGCGGGACGCTACGTCGCGAGCACCATCGTTGACGAGGTCCGCGGCCTCCAGAGTGCGCGTCAGCCGTTCCATTACGTCGACAAGGGCACCATGGCGACGATCGGCCGCAATGCCGGCATCACCCATCTCCCCGGCGGATTGGAATTCACCGGATTCCTAGGATGGCTGACCTGGCTCTTCGTCCACATTTATTACCTGATCGGCTTCCGCAACCGGATCAGCGCGCTCGCGGCATGGGCGTGGGACTACCTTCGGCACGATCGCCCGATCCGCATCATCCTCGCGGTGGGCCTTGGACCCAAGCGCATCTAGGTTGCGCTACCTCGCCCTCGCGGCGGACTACGACGGCACCCTGGCGTCCCAGGGCACCGTTGCACCAGAGACGATCGAGGCGCTGCGCCGGCTCGCAGCCACCGGCCGCAAGCTGATCCTGGTGACCGGTCGGCGGGTCGAGGACCTGATCCAGGTCTTCCCGGAGGTTGCGATCTTCGATCGCGTGGTCGCGGAGAACGGGCCACTCGTGTACCGACCGCAATCGCAAGAGACTCGCGTGCTGAGCCAGCCCCCGCCCGCGGCGTTCGTCGAGGAACTCCGGCGGAACGGCGTTCAGCCCTTGACGGTTGGCCAGGTTTTCGTGGCGACCGAGGAGCCAAATGAACGCGTCGTCCAGGACGTGATCGACGAGCTGGGCCTCGACCTGGAGGTGATCTTGAACAAAGGCTCGGTGATGGTATTGCCCGCCTCGGTCGACAAGGCGACCGGACTGAGCGCGGCGCTCGGGGAGCTAGGCATTTCGCCCCAGGGCGTGGTCGGTATTGGCGACGCCGAAAACGACGAAGCCTTTCTGGCGATGTGCGGCCTGGGTGTCGCCGTGGCGAATGCCCTCGATTCGCTCAAGGCGCGCGCCGACCAGGTAACGCGAGGAGAAAATGGCGCCGGTGTCCGCGAAGTCATCGACTCGCTCATCTCTGACGACTTGCGATCCATGGGAGCGAAGACCTCGGCGTGACCAACGAGGGCCGCGCCTTGTGGCGCGGCCCTCGGCTGGTCGTCAGGAGCGTTAGTGCGAGAGGTTGGCGGTGTAGATGTTCTGGTCGAGCCCGCCGGTTCCGTCGAAGCACGTGCTAAACGACGACTTGCAGGATCCGCCGGTTTCCGGGTCACCCGCGACGTCGTCATTGTCCTTGTCGCCCGTTGGATCGGCCGCTGCAACGACATTGCGCGAGTCCGTCCAGACCGCGGCCACGGTTGAGCCCACCGCTCCAACCATGATGTAGTCACCGAAGAACGGGATCCTCCGGCCGCCGAACTGCTCGTAGTTCGGGTTGGTCGGCATGTCCGTCGCCTGGGTGCTCGTCCAGGTCATGCCGCCGTCGCTCGACACCGCGTAGCGAACGTTCAGGCAGGCACTGCCGGCGCCGGTCGCGCTGTTGCACGGCGCGCGGGTTGGCGCATAGTTCGGGTCGCCGACGCTGTCGTAGTAGACGGCGTTGATGGTCCCACCCGAGGCGGCGATCCAGGGGAAGAATTGGTGCCCGTCGCCGGGGTGCGGGTCAATCGCTTTTCTCGCGCTCCAGGTCGCGCCGCCGTCGGTCGACTTCGAGAACTGGATTTGGCCCTGCCCGGAGGCGAGCCGGACCTGCATCGCCATATCGACGTCAGTTCCGTCGACGGTCAAGCTCGGTTGCGCGAGATCGAAACGCGGGAAGGTCTGCCCGCTCGGGCAGCTGAAGGGGCCATCGCCGCAGTCGCGGGCACCGTTGCCCGAGAAGCTATCTGAGCTGAACGGAAGGTAGTTGAAAGCCAAGCGCGCGATAGTGAAGGTTTGGCCGCCGTCCGTCGACTTGACGAAGGCCGCGCCATTGGCGTTCAGCGCGCCGTTGCTAAAGGAACCGCCGCCGTTGGCCTGCCACGAAACGTAGACAGCGCCGTTGGAGGCAATGGCGATGTTCGGCCCCTGGTTGTTACAGAGGCTGCTGCTGATCTTCATCGGCGCGCTGAAGGTGGCGCCATGATCGGTCGAACGCGAGAGCAGGATTTCGTTGCAGCCGAAGCCGTGGAAATCCGACCAGGCGGCGTAGATGTTGCCGTCGTGTGCGCCGCGCGTCTGGTCCACGTTGATGCCAGTCTTGTCATTGAACGAACCGCTGCCAAACGTGTTCGTAGCCAGGATGACGGTGCGCACGTACTTCTGGCCATCCGTCAGGGTATTGCCGGCCGTCAGCTGCGAGTACGTCGCCACCCAGACATCGCCGGTGTTGTCCCTGGTGGTGAACGAGTTCCCATCTGGAATGCCGCGGTTGAAGTTGTTGCCCATGAAGAACGCGTTCCCGTGCATGTCCCAGGCCTGGACCGGATCGCCGCCCGCGTGAGCGCCGCCCAGGACCATGCTGTGGACCGGCGAGGAGGTTCCCTGGGTTGAGGTGTCGCCGTTGTAACCCGGCAGCAGGCTGTCGACCCATGTCGTCCCACCGTCGGCAGTGCGGTAAAACCCCGGCCACGCGTCGCCGGCCGTCGGCACCGTACAGTAGTCGTTACTTCCGGAGGTCCGGACACTCGGGTTGCGCGGATCGAGCGCGATCGTCGGCTCGTTCTGCATCCGGCGGTCATGCCCGCACCGCTGGAGGACAACGTCGCTATAGGTGCCACCCGCCAGCTGATCGGCGCTCATATAGCTGCCGGTTTGGTCATTGGTTACGCGGATGTTGGGCGCTGCGGTCGGCGCCCCGTACGCGCTGACGGAACTGAATGCCGCCGCGATAGCGGCCACAACAACGAGGACCCGCGATGATCGCCTGGCTCCTCGAGACGCGCTGAACGGCCGTAGACGCTGGAACCTGGTCAAGCCTTCCCTCCCTTGTGGGTTGATTCCCAACCACGATATCGCCCGTGCTGCTCCAAGTCAACGTTCAGTTAACCGGTGTTAAGGCGGGCGCCCGACTCCTGGCTTTCTTGAGCCTATCTCGGACTTGACAGCGCCCTCCCGAACGGAAACCCCCTCCCGGCGCAGCCGGCGCTCCTGCTCCACTCGGCCATGTGCGGCCAGCTCGCCTGAAGCACGAACCACGCGCCACCAGGGAAGACCCGTGCCTCGGGCTAGGACGTTGCCGACAGCTCGGGCAGCTCGCGGGTAGCCGGCTCGGCGCGCGACTTCGCCGTAGCTGACGACCTCCCCACGCCGGAGATCGCTTACGACTACACGCACGGCGTCCCCAAATGCCTGCTTCTTCGGCACCCTTTTCGGAAGCATATCGAAGCCGATCATGGACTCCTGCGATTGTGATAGGTGTTGTACGCGATGACTCCCGCATCTCAGCTTCTGGTTGTCCGGTCCGAGCCGCTATGCGCCGAGAGTTCGCTCGAGTTACAGGACGGCGGGCTGACGCCGCTCTCCGCCTTCTACATTCGGAACAACTTTCCGATTCCGCCGCCCGCGACCCACCTCACGGTTGGCGGCGCGGTCAAACGGCCGCTCAGCCTTGCAGCCGAGGATCTCCGCCGACTGCCTCGACGCCGGCTGACGGCGACGCTTGAGTGCGCCGGCAACGGACGCGCCTTCATGAACCCGCCGGTGCCCGGGGAGCCGTGGCGCCTCGGCGCGGTCAGTACCGCCGCGTGGGAGGGTATTCAGCTGTCGGCCGTCCTCGCCCAGGCCGAGGTATCCCGTGAGGCCGTCGAGGTCCTCTTTAGCGGCGCCGACGGTTTCGTTCGATCCCTACCGATCGAAGACGCGCTGGACGACGACGTGCTGATCGTCGACACGATGAATGACGAGCCACTCACGCGAGAGCACGGGGCGCCGTTCCGCCTGCTGGTCGCGGGCTGGTACGGCATGGCGGCCGTAAAGTGGCTCGCAAGCGTCGAAGTCAGCCGCACTCCGTTTCGGGGCCACTTCCAGGTCGAGCGGTATGTGATCGGTGAGCGCCCGGTGCGGGCGATGCAGGTTCGCGCGCTGATTCTCGAGCCGGCCGACGGGGCATCAGTGCTGCCGACACCGCAGGTGGTCCGCGGCGTCGCCTGGACCGGCGCCAGTCGTGTAACCCTCGTGGAGCTTAGCGACGACGGCGGCGCCACATGGCGCAAGGCGACGTTGCTTGGGACGCCGCGTCCCTATACCTGGTCCCGGTGGGAGGCCACGTGGATGCCGCGCCGATCGGGACCCGCGACCTTGCTGACGCGCGCCACTGATTCCAGCGGGGCGCAGCAGCCGCTGAAACCGGTCTGGAACGCCCTGGGCTACGCCAATAACGCGTCCGTTCCACGACAGGTCCGCGTCGGGGCTGCCTGACTTATCGTGGGCGACGGCCCGTCGCCGCGATCAGCACGCCCCCGACCAACAGGACCGCGCTCGGCAGGATTCGACCGGCGGACAATTGAGCCAGCCGGCCGTCCGGCGTCATCCCGGTAAAGAAGATGCCGGTCAGCGCGCCGAAGAGTCCCAGCAGCGCGAGGCCGATGCCGACCGCCACGCGGAGTCGAACAGGTGCCACCGGCGTCAGACGAACCAGCCCGGTTGGGTGACCCGCAAGCCCGCGTAGGCGACGATGACGACGGTCAGGCCCGTGAGGACGATCCGATCCCAGGAGGCCAGCGCGATGCTGCGCTGCCAGGTCCGCTGCCTGCGGTACCCGAAACCGCGCAATTCCATCGACACCGCGATCTCATTCGCCCGACGTAACGCCCTGAGGACAAAGGGCATCATCACCGGCAGCAGGCGGACCAATTTCCGGAGGGTGCCGCGCAGCTCCATTCCGCGCGCCTGCTGGCTGTCGTAGATCTTGCCGAGCTCGCGCTCGAGCAGCGGAAAGGTCCGCAGTGACAGTGAGACCAGCATGGCGTAGCGATAGTTGAGCCCGGTCTTGAGCAGCAGCAGGGTCAGCGCGGTTGGATCCATCCAGATGAAGGTCAGCAGCGAGGCGAGCACGATGCAGTAGATCCGCAGGGCGACTTCGACCCCAATCGGAAACCCTTCGCGATAGAGGCGAATGCCGCCGACCTGTAGCAAGGGATGCGGGCCCGGATGGAGGAAGAGCTGTATGAAAACGATGACCACCGCCACCGAGAGCATGGCCCGGGCGGTCGGCCAGAGATGGATGAAGGGAACCCCGGCCACGGCGGCGGTCGCCAGGATCAGGAGTAGATAGGCCGCCAGCAGGGCGGGCCGGCTGGTGGTGATACTCAGCAGGAGCATCACCCCCAACCAGGCTACCTTGACGCGCGGATCAAGTCGAAAGACGAACGAATTGCGATACGCGTAGGTCGTCAGAACGGGCACGGATCAGTCGGCAACTCTCGAACGTGCGATCGCTTGCGCAATAAGGTACGCCAGTATGGTCGCGATCAGGAACGCGGCGGCATCGGTCAGCAGCTGAAACTTGAAGGCCAGCCCCCAGGTCAGGTGGAAGACGCTGTAGGTAGCGGGAATCATGGGCGAGTAGCCGATCAGGATGGCGGGGACCAGCAGGACGGCGAAGTGATACCACTTCTTCATGCTGAGAACCCGCGAAACGAGGACCACGATGACGGGATAGATGGCGTTGTTGATCAAGAAGGCCCACGACACTGGAGTGCTACCGGTAATGACCGCGAAGAGCGCGTTCGTCTCGCCCGTGATCCAGCCGGCCGGTAAGCGGAAGAACAGACCGGAGATGACGGAGAGCGTCGAATGGGTCCCGCCGGCGAGTGGGAACCAGGTTCCGCCCGTCAGCGCGGTATCGACCCGCTCGAGGATGCCGGCGTTGATGATCGTCATCACGACGCCGAGGATGACGCCGGCGACCAGCGCCTTGGCGTCGAAACGGAAGATTTGCAGCTGGTAGCGGCTGAGCGGCTGCTCTTCGCCGACCACCCCTTGAAGCGTGCCGGTTTTTACGGACATGTAATTCACCTTCCCTCTATAAGCTCGGTCGCAATGGGCGGTTGGCTGCTAGCCGCCGGCCATCACCTCCTCAACCCGGCCAGCACGGCCTCCCCCAAGGTCGCCACGCCGTTGATGCTGGGTGGCAGGGTCAGCGCGTTCACCAGGTGCATGAACTGGGGTAGGTGCACCCCGGCGGCCGACACCTCATCGAAGCGCTCCTGCACCCTGGCGGTGGGCAGGTCGAGCCGGACGGTACCGTCGCGCATCACCACCACGCGGTGAGCGTACTCGAAAACCAGTTCCAAGTCATGCGTAATGATGAGGACGGTTCCTCCCCCCGCTCTGAACTCTTCCAGGACGCCCATCAGGTCGGCCGCCTCCCGGTAGTCCAGACCGGTGGAGGGCTCGTCGACCAGCAGGATGGGGGGCTGCAGCACCCAGGTCGACGCCAACGCCAGCCGCTGGCGCTGGCCGCGGCTGAGCGTGTATGGGTGCTCACCCCGAAGGTGGTCGAGCTTTAGCCGGCGCAACGCCACCACGACCTTCTTCTCTACTTCCGCTCTGGGCAGCCTTCGGGCACGCAGGCCGAAGGCGACTTCGTCGAAGACCGATCCGTTGAAGATCTGGTAGTCGGGATCCTGGAAAAGGTACCCAACCAGCCGTGACGCCTGGGCCACGCTGAGCCCGGCGATATCGTTTCCGGCCACCAGAACGGTGCCTGGCGCCGGCGGCAAAAGGCCGATCAGGTGCTTCGCGAGCGTCGTCTTGCCGGCGCCGTTCTCGCCGATGATGGCGAGAAATTCTGCACGGTCGCAGCTCAGGCTCACGTCCTCGAGCGCCCGAGTACCGTTGGGATAGCGGTACGAGAGGTGCGAGATGGCGATCAGCGGGCTCGTAGCCGGGCCGGTGGCCGCTTCGGGAACTGTTGCCTTCTGCGCGGCGGGCTGCTCCATCCCGACCAGCCCCTCCACCACCTCCTCAACGGTCAGGGGAACGACCTCCGAATTGAGTCCGCGCTCCTTTAGATAGTGGTGCAGCAAGACGGTGTCAGGTACGCGGACGCCGAAACTCTCGAGGTCGGTCCGAGCGAAGAACTCGCGGATCGGCTCGTCCGCAACCACGGTACCCGCCTGCATCAAGACGATCCGGCTCGCGAACCCGGCTACGTCACCGAGGCGATCCTCGACCACCACGATCGTCTTCCCTTCCGAGTTCAGGCGGTGGAGATTCGCGTAAACCTGGCGGCGGCCCTCGGGGTCCAGTTCGGCGGCCGGCTGATCGAGCACGAGGAGCGGTGCCCCGAGCGCCAGCAGGCAGCTCAACACAACACGCTGGGCCTCACCACCAGAGAGCTGATCGGATTGCCGTTCGACGTACTCGGTCATCCCGGTGAAGCGAAGCGAGGTGATGACACGCTGCTGAATGTCCTCGAGCGCCAGGCAGAGATTCTCCGGGCCGAAACTGACGTCCTCCCGGACCGAGAGATTGAACAGCTGGTTCTCCGGGGCCTGCATCACGAATCCCAGCAGGGGCGCAACCTCGGGGAGCCGCAGATCCCGCAGTCGGTGGCCGGCCACCACGACGTCACCCTCCAGTTCCGCGCTGATCGAATGGGGAATGACCCCGGTCAAGCAATAGCAGAGGGTCGACTTGCCGCTGGCCGCGGGGCCGGTGATGACCACGAACTCGCCCGGATTGATGGACAACTCGACATCGCGTAAGGCGACGTCGGGCGCGGCGTAGTAGCGCGCCGAGGTGATGCGCGCATGCACAAGCTCCCCCGACTGGGCGACCATCGCGATGAATATAGGGCTACGCTCGCACGACGGCCGTCGGGTGCGCGCTCGGAAACGACCTCGACGTTAGCCGGGGATCTCTCGCTCTTCGGTGACGAAGACCGCGGCCCTAGTCGCATCGATGAAATTCGCCTCGTCCTCGGTCGACGCCCGCCACTCAGGCGAGCGCCGCGCCGCCTCGAGCGCGGACAGGTCATCGAACCAAAGCTCGGCCATTCCATCAAAAGCCGGAGGGCCCATGTCGGCGGGTTGCGGCACCGGGTGGCTTTGGACGAGACGCCGCAACCCGGGGATCCGCCGTCCGATCGGACCGTGCACCTCGCGCCAATACCGGGAGAAGTCCTCGACCGTCATCCCGGGCCGCCGGCTGATGCAGTAAACCAGCTTGATGATGGCTGGCTTATGCGGGCGTCGCCGAAACGATGTGATGCTGGTGCATCGTCAGTCGCTTTCCCGGCGCCCCGTTCGGTTCAACCGTTACCACGAGCCCGTCGGCGGCCTCGATCGTCCCAAGAACACGCCCGGTCACGGACGGCGCACCCGGCGCGTCGGGCAAAAGCTGGAACCTGGCGATCTTCCCTTTGAGTCCGCGGATGTCATCCGTCATGCTGCTTTCCCTCAATTGCCGTTCTGGATCACGGACAGAAAGTTGCCGGCGGGGTCCTTGAACCACGCGATGTCCGGGCCCCGATTCTCCGCCCTGCCGCGCAGGATGCCTTTCTCGTCGGTCTTCGGACCGGTGTCGTAGTGCTCGAACTGAACGCCCCGGCCGGTCAGCTCGTCGACCGCCGCATCGATGTCGTCAACCACGAAATTCAAGATGGTGAAGGTGGCGGGCTGATGATCGCTTTTCGAGTATGCAAACACCGACCCGCCGCCGGGAAGATGCAGCCTTACCCCTACCCCGTCGGGATCGACCTTTAATCCGAGAGTCTCTGTGTAGAACGCCTTCGCCTTCGCCAGGTCGTCCACCGAAAAACCGCTGAACGCCGCCTTTGCCTTGAGCATGGGTTTTCTCCTTCCTGACGTTAGCTCGCCAGAACCTCGCGTAGCTTTGTTGCGAACTCGGGCGCATTGGTGTCGAAGCCGCCGTGCGCACCGGGAAACACCACAGCCGCGGTGCCGAGCCGCTTCGCCAACCCGAGCCCGCCTTCGTTCGGCAACTCCCCTTGCGACTCCTTGCCGACCCCGGGGACGATCCGAGAGGAGCCGGACTTCAACGCGTCGAAATCGGGTTCATAGTCGCCGATCGCTTGGAAGTAGTGGCGAAACCAGAAATCGATGTTCCGCTGCATCTGGGCCATCGCCTCTTGCATCTCGGGAGTGGGCTCGCCCGACGGGGGCGGGGGTGGGGCCTGGCGGATGCGGGTCTGAGCCATGAACTTCTGCATCGTCGGCCCGATGCCGGCCGCGCGGTAGGTTTCAACGATGTCAGCCGACTGCGCCCGCACGCGCGCCGGGTCCGGCATGAGGATCGCAGAAGGCGGCTCGTGTGCCACCACGGTGCGAATCTGATCCGGATGGCGCGCGGCCAGCTCGAGGGCGATGGTGGCACCTCCGCTGCTGGCAAACACGGAGGCCGGCTCTTTACTGGTTGCTGACAACAGCCGATGGGCATCATCGGCAAAGATCTGCACGATCCGCTCATCGTTTACCGGGGTATCGAGCGTGCTGTGCGAGAGACCGCGCGGGTCATAGGTCACAACCGTGTAATCGGACTCCAGGTATCCGGCGATCCGACGAAAGGCCCCTGCATCAGCCGGTCCGCCCGGCATCATGAGGAGCACTGGACCCGACCCGCGAACCTCGTAATAGATGTTCGCGCCCGGCACTTTCAAGGTTTCCGCCTTCACCGTCGTCGGCGTATTCATTGGGTATCCCTCCGTACTGGTTTACCTCTAAGACTGAGGGTCGAGCCAGAAGTCATCGGTCTAGCCAGGGGCCACCTGCTCCTCGCACCAGACTAATGTCCCGGATGCCCGCCGTGTTCCTTATTTTCGAATCCCTGACGATTTTGCACAGTCGCGTCTTAGTTGGTCGGCCCCGGCGACGCCGAAGGTGAAGGCGAAGCTGACGCGGAGAATTCCCCGCGCCGCACATATCGCAAGGGCCGGCGCGAAGCCGGCCCTTGTGGTCAGTTTGCGCTCGGAGCTAATTCTGTTTGGCCAGGTCGTGTACCAGCGTGTCGGCGCGCGGCGAGCCAAATCCCGTGGTCAGGTCCCAGCCGGTCAGCGTCGGGTTTCCCGCAATTGGACCTGGCGAGACGCTGCCATCCGCGTTGTACTGCCAGAGTTGATTGTTGTTGAGCGTGAAGATGCCGTAGGTCTGCGGCACGATGTCGCGGAAGTCGCCAGTCCCGTTGAAGCTTGCCGTCGAGGAGCCGGCAGCATCTCCCAGCAAATAGAGGCGGGGGTTTAGCCACCCCAGTGGTCCCTTGCTCCCTCTGAGCTGGTTCGCCAGGGCAACGACACCTGAGAGTTGCGGCGAGGCGGCGCTTGTGCCGCCGAAGATCGCCCAACACCCGGTCGTGTTGCCGCAGTTGAAGCCCGGGTAGGCTGAGATCCAGGTTAGGACGCCGCCGTTGACGGCCGAATTCCAGGCGAGATCGGGGACACCGCGCGCATCCTTGCCGATCACCGATGCCTGCGCGGACTGCCAGGATGGCCGAGCATAGATGGCGCTCGGGTTGCCGCCGGTCGCGATCGGGGCCCAGGACTCGTTCCAGACCGCCTCCGTCGAGTTGCCGGTTGGCGCCCAGGCGAAGTAGGCCGGGTTCGGGCCGCTGGCGGTGAAGGGAACGTTGCTCGACGGGGTCCAAACCCACCCACTCTGCAACTGCGTACCGCCGGCGGAGGTCACCCAGGGGCTGGTCGTGGGCCAGATAACCGTCGGGAACGGATAGTTCACCGTCTCCCGGTGCAGCTTGCTCACGTTGGTCGTCCCAAAGTCCCCCGCCGAGGCAAGGAAGGTATCGCCCTTGGCGATCCCGCTCTGATAGACCTTGTCCAGGATTGCGGTCTGGGTGGTGGCAGCGCCGCCAAAGGTCTGCTCGGTGACACCGAAGCTCTGCGAGAAGACGGTGCCCGGTGGCAGTGAGTTGATCAAACCCTGCATCGCATTAAAGAGGGTCGGGAATCCCTGGACGCCCTCGGTCTCCGCGGGAGGGACCCCAACGAGAATGATGTGGGCGCCCGGGGCAGAGGCGTACGACCACTCGATATCGAGGGTCGCCTCGCCCGACCAGAGGGCGGCGGCCGTTGGGCCGGAGACCCCCGAGTCGACGGTGCTACTGAAGGGAGGGTTGCCGAGCGGATAGATCTCGTTGAAATTCGGGCTCGGGAGACCGCCGAAGAACGTGTCGTGGAACTTCTGCAGGTCGGCCGCCGCCGTCGGGCTGCCATAGGCGTCGACCAGGACAATCGTCTGTCCCGCGCCGGTCAACCCCTCGTTATGGAGCGTATCCAGGCCGTAGGCGGCGGAGATTTGGGCCGGTGTGTAGCAGTGGAAGAACGGGTTGACGCTGTTATCCGGGAAGTTGCAGGCCGCCGGTTGGTCTGCCGGCAGTTTCGCGAGATGGACTGCCGGGGCCATGTAGGCTTGCGGGACCAAAATCAATTTTGCAACCGGGGTGGCGGGTCCCGCAAAAACCCCACCGGCGGCGAGTAGCGGAGCGAGTGCCAGCGCTGCAAGGCGGCGGCCGATGATCCGTGATCGGTCCAACATGCTCTCCCTCCTGTTAGGAGCCATTTGGTTGCACGAAACGGCGCTCACAGGCTATCAAGGGGGGCTCGAGGCGTCAAGAAAAGATGAAGCCCCGTGAAGAATGCGCGATGTTAGCTCAGCGGGAGACGAGGGTCCCCGCAAGCTTCTGTTCGCGCTGAGGAGATTACGAAGCGCCGCGAGTTAGATATCGCGGCCGACCACGGCTGCTGACCTCATCCCAGATATCGTCCTCCGTTGCCAAGGGAAAGACAAGCCGGCGCTGCGCCGAAGCCGCCTCTGCCTCCAGCAGAACCGACCCTGCGCCGAGCACGCAGGTCCAGCACGATGGGTTCAGCCCTATAGATCAGCTTGCTGCTGCTGCAGCGGGAATCAGGCCAAGCTGTCGCATCAAGTCGAGGCTGTCGATATAGTTTCGGTCGGTCACTATCTTGCCGTTGCGAGTTTCAAAGAACTCTGCGCCCGAAAGCTCAGCGGTCTTGCCAGTCGCTGGGATAGTGCGGGATGCCATTTCCAAAGGTCCGTTGTGAGTCCCGCGGACTCTGTACTCCACCGCCACCCAGTCGCCCGAGTCAATCACGTTGGTGATCACCATCTGGATGCCTGGGAAAGTCGTCAGCAGGTGCCTGAAGTACTCCCGAATTTGGGCCTTTCCATGTACGCCTGCCGTGCGGGCAGTGCTCCAATACGTAGCGTTCTCCTCATAATCCTTCAGCATCGTGTCAAGGTCACCGACGTTCAGGGCCCGATAGGCGCTCTCCACCATGTCACGTGCTCTTCCCGTCTCATGCCTCCAACTCTCCGCAGGTATCGACGCATACCCATTTTGCGCGTAATGGACCACCATCCTCTTCCCGCACGAGCGGTCAAGACCGACGCGAAGCCCAGTGTTGTAGTTCTGGGATCTTGTCCTCGCTGAGCCGTTCTGGGATTTTGACTTCCCATGCAAGGGACAGGATCACGTTGACGCGGTCTGACCGGCGCCGGCTGCTCGTGCTAAACCATCTGGGGTCGGGCGCGCTGGTGAATTAGCAGGCGGCGGCCCAGTCACGGTACCCGTCGGGGTCTGTGATCCACCTTCCGCCTTCGACACGAACATGGGTCATGCCCAAGCCTGGCTCGCATCCGTATCCCGCTTATGAAAGGGCGTGAGATCAGCCAGCGCGCTGATAGCGCAGGTAAACCACTCCAGAGCCGAAGGTGCGGGTTTCGACGAGTGTCAGACTGATTCTGTTGTCCAACGCCGGGAAGAATGGCGTGCCGCCGCCCAGGACGACCGGGTGAACGACGGGCCCGTATTCATCGATCAGACCGAGCCGCATGAGGCTCGAGGCGAGGGTGGGGCCAGCGACTTCCATATTCTTGCCGGCTTGCGCCTTCAGCTTCGCGACCTCTTCCGCGACGTTGTCCCTGACCAGCCTGCTATTCCAGTCGACCTTCTCCAGGGTGGTCGAGAAGATGATCTTCGGCTTGTCCCTCCAGATTCGGGCGAACTCGACCACGTAGTCTGGGGCCGAGGGATCCGCATCCGCGGTTGGCCAGTAGGCAGCCATGAGCTCGTATAGCCGCCGGCCGTACAGGGAGGTGCCCATTTCCCGCTCCTGATCGTTCCAGAACCTGTGCAGCTCCTCGTCGGGGGTGGACCAGTCGAGCTCTCGGTTCGGACCCTCCACGAACCCATCGAGGGACACGTTCATCGAGTAGATGACCTTCCTCATCGCCTTCTCCTTGGTGTCGAGTAGCTCTCCTGGCAATAGTATTGACCCGCGGCCTGAACGAGATCGATATTTGAGATTCCCGGCCCTTGCTGGTATGAGTCGGAGATGACCGCAACCGCCGGGCCCGCACCGCGCATCTGGCGCGCGACCACTGCTTGAGCCGTTCCCGACGTACGCGACCTACATGCTCATACCCGAGTGCAGGCTTGCAACGAGATCCGGGAAGTAAGAGTTAAGCGCCTTGCCGTTGCGGCTATCGAAGTGGAGCCCCTTACCGTCGAAATGAACGATAGCCCGATACCACAACCGTCTACGCCAGGGCCTACTCAAAGCGCGTGACCCGCAGCGCGTCACGGCTGCCGCTTTGCAACGCCTGGACGCGCAAATCGCTCGGGTTAAGCAAATGTACGAATGGGGACACATCGAGGTCGACGACTACATGGCCAAACTAGGTCGGCTTAACGAGGAGAAGCAGCGCCTCCGCCAGGAGGCAACGCAGAGGCCAAAGACGGGAAGACCTTGCCTGGTGCGAGACGCAGATCCTTGATCTATTGCAGGTCTGGGATCAAGCCGATGCCAAGCAACGCGGACGCCTCGTGGCCGCCACCTTCGAGGCAGTGGAAGTCGAAACCACCCCGAGCCGCGAGATCGCTGTCGTAGCCATTCCACGCCCAGGCTGGAAACCGTTCTTCGCCCGAGTGGGGAATCAGCGGGTGTGGAATCAGCGGGAGACGAGTCTCGAACTCGCGAAGGACGCAACCTGGAAAGGCAAGCGGCTCCTGCCCTTAGTAGCTTGAGGCCGGCCCAACGGACGGTCGGCGAACGCTTAACGGACGCTAAACGGACGGTTAGCGGACATCGCGAACCTGTCCCTTCTTACCGTCGCCCATAGCGTCAAGGGTAAGGGAAAGAAGGTGGGCCGGAGGGGTTGCGGCCCCTTTCGCGCCTTAGCGAATTTCGGCTTCGGCCCCCGCTTTCTTGAGCTTCTTGATGGTTCACCCGGTCACCCTGCCACTCCCGATGATCGCTGGCTGCGATGATCGGGGCAATGGCTGCTCAGCAAGTCCCGCTGGACCCATTAGCCGTGCGAAACAAGGCCGACTGGCTCTGGCTGGCCGTGCAGCTTCAGAGCAACCGACTTATGGAGCGGGTGCCTCGAGGCCGCCACCCGAGCAGCATGGAGGGGGCCCAGATCTCAAATGAGTTTGACTTCTTCATTAACGCTGCCAACCGACTGCTCCGCCTGGCAAAGCTCGCCCTGTCACACGGCCTCGGCGGGAACGAACTCCGGGACGCCGTCGAGACATTTTCAGCGACGGCACCGGCTGTCCGGCCAGTACGGGACACCGCCGAGCATTTCGATGAATACTCGCTCGGGAAGGGCATTCGCCAGCGCCAGGGTGAACCGATCAGCGGGTCCCTCTACACCCTGTACCTCGACGAGGTGCTCGTGACCTACGCGGCCTTCAGCGTTCCGGTCCGACGGACCACCAGCGCTGCCGAGCAGTTACACCGAGCGATCCGGGCCGCCGTCGACGGCCCGAGCCGCGCGGACCCTGAATGGGATGAACCGATTGTGGACCTGAGCATCCAGGTTGGTGGCTGAACGCATTCGGCCGCTCGTACCTACCTCTAGTGTGCGTTGCTCAGTTCGCCTCTCAACACGCTGAATCGATTGGGTTCCGGGCGCGAATGAGCACTCGATAAACTTTCACCTAGTCCCCAGGCATGCACATTGAGTACTAAGCCCGCTTTTCGAGGCGACTTAATTTTCGATGTGCGGCTGCAGATGATCGCGGAAGGGGGCGTTTGGACGCCCAACCACGCGGCCGACAGGGCACTACTTTTGCTCCGCTTTATTCGTGGCGGCAAGTTGACTGCTGCTGGGAATGAGTATTACATGGCCAAAGTTGTCGCTAACGACATGGCGGCCGGGGCGAGCATCCTTGCCGCCATCCTAAAGAGGAGTGATATTGCCAGCACATTCTGCGCCAGCCTTTGGGACTACGGCGAGGTGCCCGTAGGCGGCGCTGTCAGCCTGTTGAGACGGCTAATCCCAATTCTCGGCGATAAGACTTCGGCCGACCTCTGGCTGCGATTGATGAACTATGCCGGCTTGATCGATTACAAAGTAAGCCGACCGCGAGTCCGCATCATTTACAAGCCAGGCGAGTATCTCTCGGAGCCAGAGCAAGGGGTCGCAACGAGGCGGAGCGACGTCATCGACCCGAGCACGCCGTATGCCAACTTGCTTGCTCTCAAGAAACTCCTTCGAGCCGCACGAAAATCCATCTCTTGGTATGAGCAACACATGCCCCCGAAGGTGCTTGAACTGCTTCACGGTGAAATTGACGCACAACGACTATCGTCTGTTCGGTTGTTATCAGGTCCGGCAAACATCGACATGGCAACAAAGGGCGAATTCCAACGCTTTCGTGACGAGATGGCCGGGGCACGGGGGGTTGATGTTCAGTGGCGCGTTCTCTCCAAAAATCACGCAAGGCTTCGTCATGGGAGGTTCTTCATTAGCGAGGGGATTTCCCGCAACATTCCTCCTCTCAACTCGATCCTAATGGGAAGTGTCGATGAAATTCTGCCGAGTAATTTGACGGAGAGGACCTTCAATGACTGGTGGGCGCTAGGTCAGGACATCGCCAGCTACCAGCAGAATCCGAAACCTAAAGCCTGACTTGAATCCGCAGGTCCTCGGTCGAATAGGCGAAGACCGTTGGCGCCGACGGCAGTCAGCTTCCAGGTTGCTGAATAACCCTGGGTCCTCTACCCGCCCATCTGCGACTTAATCAGTTCGGTCGCGACCTTAGCCGCCAGATCTTCGGCCACGCCCCCGATTGTGCGCAGCCATGTCGTCAGGCGCGGGTGGCGTTCGGCCGACGGGGTATCCTGGATGATTTCTTGGACATCGGGCCGGCCTGAGAAGCGCGCTGCCAGCGCTTCAATCGCTGCATCTCCAATCACCTGTTGTTGGGCCTGCTTCGCGTCGGTGATGTCGCCACCGCCGCCGACGTTGCCGATCCAGGGACCTGACGAGGTGATGTTGATCCGCTGATTCGTGGTCGCCTTGACGATGACCGGCTGGCTCGTGGAGTCGGCCGCCAGTGCCTGGACTTGCATCCCGCCCAGCACCGACGTGATGGCGGCCCGCACGTGTTCCCGCTGAACGTCGTTGTTCACTAGAAACGCGCCGGATACTACGCCAGCGAGGTGGTCCATATCGAGTGGTCCTGAGCTTGCAGCTGCGGCATCTGCAACCGCCCGGGCTGCGTCACCCTCGTCCCGCCAGCCCCTTTGTGTAAACGCGCTGAGGACCAGGTCGAGGGCCTTCGATCGTGTAATTCTCTTGCTAGCCATTCTTCGAACGAGAATCGATCCAGCGCTGGACCCGTTTTGGCAAACCTAGGATGCGACCGACCGCTGTGCGTGCGTGGACCTGGGTCTGGCCCGATGAGACCACCGTGATCAGGTGCAGGTCGTCACGGAGGGTCGCCAAGGTCCTCGACGCTGTTGCCTTGTTCCCCGCGGCCAATAGCCCCTTCTCGGCCAGAGCGGCCAGAATGTCGTTCTGAGTACGGGTGCCGTCCACCAGAAGGTAGACGTGCGCGAGCAGAGGTTGCTTCTCAAACGAGGGGACCAAGCTGTTCCAAATCTCCTCGCTACGAGTACGAACAAGGACCTCTTGGGTGTGCTCAATACCGTCCAGTCGTGCTCTGATCAGACGCAGCTCGTCCGCAGAGCCGGGATCACTCATCGCTCGCCGAGCGCCCAGCATTACCCGAGCCACCCGACGAACGTCGCGCCGGCGCGGCGAACAGCCCCGTAGCCCGGTAGCTGGTACGAGGCCCGGAGCCAATCTGCTCGATTACGCGTTCGCTGACCAAGGTCGTTATGCGGCGCTGAACGGTCCGTTCCGACTGATTGGTGGTTGCAGCCACTGTCTTCTTGAGCTCGCCGGCCGACAGCGCTCCGGCGCCGACTGCATCGAGGACAGCCGCCGCGACTGGATCGTCGAGAACAGCCTTGCGGGCGCGACCGATCGGTTCTGAGAAAGCCAAGTTCAGGAGCGCGATGATCGTATCCAACCGCTCGGTAACTTCAGCGTCAGCCACCAGCGCCTCCCTCAGCGGTCTTGCCGTGAGCAGAGGCTTCGAGGTCACGTCCTTTCGAGGCCGCACTCACGAGATCGCTGGCACGCTTCATGCCCAGATCGGATGGCCGGGCAAGGTGCGCGACGTTTTTCCCCTGCAGGCGGGCAATACCCAGTCGACGCCAGCGAGCCCACAGGCCTGACACGGTTGGCTGGCTCAGTCCAGATCCTGCGGCGACCTGGAGTTGGTTGCGCGAGCCATCTGACAGCTCGTACGCCAGCAGGTGCTTGTCCTCGGCGAGGATACTATCCCAGGCCTGGATGATGCTGGCGCGGTTGGCGAATCGCGTCCAAGCCACCAACTCCTCCAGCAGTGCGATTACCCCTTGGTCTTCGAGCGTCATCCCGGGTCCTCCTCTGGATTTGGCGTTTCAGGGGCGGCCGATTCGCCGGCAGCCTTGGGTAGGGCAATTCCAAGCCTTGAAAGGGGCAGAACGTGCTCCGCTCTCCCGGGGTGCCGCCGCGACTCGATGCAGATTCCGAGAGAAAGCCAGTCCTGCCATAGGCGGAGGACGGTTGGGTGTGTTACCCTCGCGACCTTCGCCACCTCGCGGGCGGTGCGCTCCCCGTTCGACTGCTCGTAAACGACTTTGTCCCGATCGCTCTTCACCACCGTGGTTACCAAGGGTCTCAGGGCGCCTAGGCCAAGTAGCCTCAGCCACTTCGTCTGCTCCCGCAGCTCATCAAGGATCGCGTCATCACTGGTCATAAGGTCTATCGACGATACCACACGCATGTTCGCTCCCGGTATATGAATCCTGCCTTTCCGTCCGATGAGTACTTGATGGTTACGCTTGGCACGATTCCTAATGGCTGAATCGGACCTAGCCTCGGTGAGTGGAGAAAGCTCGGCGCTGTTTTGAGCCTCCCCGGGATGTTCAGGGACCGCCCGGCAAGCCGTCAGGCCGCTGAACTCGAAATGAACTTGTTGCCAGACTCTGACCGGACTCACGAGCCGCAGGATCCACAGGGGGCAACCGTGAGCGCCAGAACAATCCCTGGCCAACAAGCGGCTCGAGAAAGCTGTTTCGGCGGGTCGTAAGGCTTCGCGACCAATACGAGTGGAAAGCGATGTTAGAGTTACGAATCAGCGAAACACGGGCCACCCGGAATCAGCACGAGTGGAGGGGACGCCCACCTTACGGGAGGACGCCAATGGCGAAGGGTCTGAATGAGGAATTCGATTGGCAGCCGTTCATCGCACGCGCGCTGGCGTACCTATGCCTCGAGCACGCAGACATGGGATCCAAGACCGTCCTTGAAAAGGCCGAGTTCTTGATGAAGCTCGGCATGCCGCGGAAGGAGGCGGCGGTCGTAGTGGGGTCAAGCGACGAGTCGCTCCGGGTTCTAGCCACGCAGAGGGCGAAGCGCGCTGCTGATGGTACGAAGAAGGCAGAGTGATGGCGGCAACTCAGGACCTCGGAGCGAAACTCGATACCCTGATCCGCCTAATGGCACTACAGCTGATCGGGGAGCGGACTGGCGCAGAGGCAATCACCGTCCTCGCGCGCGCCGGTCTTGACAACGATATGATCGCCGACCTGGTCGGGACCTCGGTGCCAACAGTTCGAGCCACACTTTCTCGAGCGCGGCGAGAGGGAGGAAAGCGTTAGAGATGCCCACAACAAAGAAGCAGGACGAATCCATGGTCCAGCCGGGTTCGATCGACGAGTTGACTCGCATCCTCGCTTTGCTCCTCAAGTACCACGGCGTACCCCAGGGCACGCTCGTACACGACATGTCGAAGGCCGGCTTGTCGCCCACAAGGATTGCATAACCTCATCCTCACCACACCGAACATAGTGAGCCAGCAGAAGCGCCCCAAGCGGCCCGACTGGTCGGCCCGAGCCGGATCGGTGAAGAGGGATGGTTCGGACTAACTCCGAGGTCCTGGCTGCCCTCCGCAAGAAGCTCGCGAAACTGGGCAATACTCCTGTGAGTCTTCAAGCCATCCATCAGCGTCGTGCGAAGCTTCAGGCCCTCGTTCCGATCCCGACGGACATCGCCACCTATGTGGTTGCGCAGCGCGCCGGCGTGCCACTGCACGCCTACCTCGATGCGGCGACGCTCGATCAGGTGGCAACCGCGGAGCAGCGCTTGCGCGCGACGGAAGCGTCAGCTCAGGAAGGAACCGCAGCTCGGGCGCGAGAGACTCGCAAGCCGCCGACTAGGGCAGCGATCGTCAAAGAGCTGCACCTGGACAAGATCAAGGTGCCCAATGCCGCGCTGTCCGCTGCTCGGCAGACTGAGGCCGAGAAGATGGCCAAGGTCTACCCCACTTTGTACGCTTTCGAGAACTCGGTCCGCGAGTTCGTGGACGGCCACCTAACTGCGAAGCTCGGGAAGGATTGGGACAACGATCCGAAGGTCGTAAGCGGATCGATCCGCAAGACGGTCGAGCGCAACAAGGTGGCCGAGGGCCAACACAGGTACCACAGCCGCAGGAACGCCCGTCCGCTCTACTACACAAACATCGCGGACTTAGCCGCAATCACGGCGAGCGAGAAGGCGTGGCCGGTCTTCAAACCGCTGTTCCCGAGCGACAAGTGGCTCGCGGCCATTATCGAGCAGATCGAAACGTCCAGGAACGTCGTCGCACACATGAACCCGCTGCAGAAGCGGGACATCGATCGGATCAGAATCAACTTCGAGGACTGGTTGGAGCAAATTAAGGGGCACGAGCCGCCAATCGTCCCGTAGCTCCACGATCCCGGCGGCCAGCCACAAGCTGATTTGTCAGGTCCAGGGTTAGTCAGAGTGCGGGGGCTGCTAGACACGCGAAACGCCGGCGACTGGACTGCCCTGGGTTTGATGGAGGCTTCGGCAAATCGTCCGCTACGCGCCGCCCCGACCACCGATGTCCACTGGCGTTGTTGTCAAAATTGTTGTCATGCTAAGGGAGGCTGACCGGCTGGTCGCACTAGCCACGCGCCTAGCCCAGCCGGTCGGCTTAGTGGTGTCGATCGTCCGCCATGGGCAGGATCTGCGGTGACGTCCGTAGTCGATGTAGGCCCGATGGGACCGTGGCCGCATACTCGTGCCCGTCAGGCGCGGCAACCTGCCAGGCGCAGCGGCAGATGCTGCAGAAGCCCCAGCCTTCTTTGCTGAGCGCTGGATCGCTCAGGCGACCGTGGCACCTCTCACAGGCGCAGTTCCCAGCCTGGATGTTGTCGAAGTGGATGAGCGCTCGAAAGCCGTCCAGCTTTGGCTCGTAGAGCCAGCCGTTGCCAGCAGGCAGCATCGGCGCGGACCTGGCCAGCATCGGCAAGACGGGACGGCGCAGATCCACCGCAAAAGTCTAGGGCTTCGCGCCCGGGCCGAAACGTCGAGAGCCGTTAAGAGGGCGTAAGACGCTGACAGAGAGTCTCGAACGCCCCAGGCGGCATGTTGCCAGGCGACACAGACATGTTACGAGGGGCGTTCAACTCGATGTAAGGCATTCGAGCAAGTTCCGGCACAGCTTCAAGCCAGAGCTTGCGGCTGCGTAGCAGGACGATTGTTGCGCCGCGCTGAATTGCTTCGCGCACAAGCGAGAAGCCGTAGGACTGCGAAGGAAGTAGCCGGGGCAACCGCGTGAATGTCGGCGACCGGTAGGGAAACCACTGCACGGAAGCCACCGACTTGCCGATCCTGTCGATTCCAAACCGAGCAATCAACGCAGCAAGGCGTTGGTGCCAATACCGATAAGCGCCGTTGTCGGCAAAGACGGGATCAAGATTAAAGAAGGGCACCCGACTTTCAAATGCGAGCGTCAACCGGTGCTGTTCGAGAAAGTCGGCATCGTCGTTTTCATCGTGATCTGCCTGAACCCTGTAGCTGGGGTTGAGGCCCAGCAGCACAACTGGCGCTTGTCTAGGGTCACCGTGGAATGGGACTGGCAGTAGATGTAATGCCAGATCGTTGCGGTGTGCGAGTCCCCGGAGTATTGCATCGTCTTCGGGCAGAACATACGGTGCCTCGACGGGAAGTTTCATCCAAGGGTTCACGAGCGTCACAAGCGTCATCCGCGGAGTCTACGCCTGCTCGATCGGGCACCTGGCCTGAGATCGGCAGAACGCGCTTTCGAGAGTTTGGCGACGCGACGCACAAGCCAACCGTTTAGGATGTGGCCGACGTGAGTAACGGTCGGTCTCGAGTTGAGAGCCCACCGGTGAAGGGGCGTGTATCCGACACCGCCTCGAAAGGCGGGACCACGATCTTCGTCGTGCACGGCCACGATCGGGTGCGAAAAGAACAGCTCATCACGTTCTTAGAGCAGGTGACAACGCGTACGGTGGCCGTCCTTGACCGGAAGGCCTTTCTAGGACGAACGCTAATGGAGAAGTTTGAGCAGAACGCCGCCCGCGCCGCTTACGCCGTCGTTCTTCTAACGGCAGATGACGAAGGTCGGCCTGTCGGTTCAAAGCGGTGGCGCCGGCGCGCACGCCAGAACGTGATGTTCGAACTTGGCTATTTTTACGGCGCAATAGGGCGCTCCCGCGTGGCCGTGTTGTATGAGAGAGGAGTTCAGTTGCCCTCCGATATGAAGGGAGTCGGTTGGCTGGCTCTTGACATAAAGGGATCTTGGAAGGCCAAGCTCGCAAAGGAGCTGAGACACGCGAAGATTGACGTCGACCTGAACAAGGCGGTCTGAGCGTTGAAAATCAAGGTGCGTGCTGTGGGCCTCAAGGCGATTCGGGAGAAGAGGGGCCTAACCCAGCGCAAGCTGGCCCACGACCCTCGGCATAAGCCAGAACTTACATCCCTGCCATCGAGGCCAACGCTCGTCAGGCGGGTCCAAAACTTCAGGAACAGCAGGTTCAAGTACTTCGGCTGCGACTTCAAGGACCTATTCGAGATTGTTCTCATCGACAAGGAACGGGGGCGAGAGCAGGTGCTGCTGCCGCGCTGACTTGAACGAATTGACAACGGCGGCAGTCATTGGTGGCGCGATGACTGGCGCGGCAACCCTTATCGGGGCGGCTTGGCTGCGATGGCTAGACAAGGCGCGGGAAGCTGATAGCGAGGCAAGGCGCTATCAGGCGGCACTTTTCCTAGTCTCGGATGAGTTGGACGCCAACATGCAGATGGTCCGCCTAGCCTTGAGTGGCAACATGGCCGAGCCACCAGCCTTCGCATTTAGAACGTACGAAGGCGTACAGATGATCCTGGCCCTTCACTTGAACGCTGACGAGCGTCTTCGGGTCGCGAAGGCCTTTGAACCTGTTCGCGTAACTCAGGCCCTTGGCGCCATGGAGCCAGTCGAGCGCATCACGGGGCATCTTGATCGCTACTTTGCACCGAACATCAACAACCTCAACTCTGCCTTTCAGAAAATGACAGAGGCGAAGGCGTTGCTTGGGAGCCGCGTCTTCACCGAGCCGCCACCCGAGCCGCAAGTTTCGTTGTACGGACGGCCGAATGCCGGCTGGGTCGACCGCCCGTCTCTCAGGTACCCCCGCAGTACCCCCGGCCTGTTTTGAGAGCGACTTGAACACTTGTTAGCGACGAATTTGATCTTGCTTTCGCAGAATGCGAGTTGAGCCGAGCCGATCATTTGTAAACGGATCTGGCATCCGACTTCTTCTGACGGCGTAGGTGTTGTTACGACTCGGGTTCGACCGCCCGCAGGCGCTGGAATTCCTTGAATCTGGCGAACACTACAAAAGTTGAAGCTGCTGAATCCGCCACTTAACGAAGGGAGTACCGTCGGCAACGACGTACCTTTCCAGAGTGACGGGCTGCTCAAATTGCCCAGCCGTTGGGTCAAAGAGATACAGACCATGACCGATCGCCAGGTAGTGATGGTCGGTGGTCTTATCTGATCCGGGCTCGAGATAGCCGCCACGGTCACTAGTTCCTTGGCGCCCCAGGAGAGCGTGAGGAATTCCTGCCGCCGCTAACACTTGTGACCAAGTCATCACTGCTTCCAGGCAATTTGTGAGGTTACGCAAGCGGGCGGCGACGTGGTCCGCGTTATTGAAGATCGCTCGCCGCACGTCTTCTGGTGCTCCGGGTTCAAGAAAGTGATAGCGAGCGGGATCGTCGACGTTGATTCCGGGTAACGGCATACCAGCCCTCCGACCGCGTCCATGCTAGGGCACGGATAAGCAGAAGACCCAATTTAGCACTGGGGCGATTGCACTGACCGACTTGCCGGGGCCCCCTGCTTGCCTAAATGCGTACCTCCGATTGCCTGCTGGCGGTCACGCCACCTCTGTAGCCACCAGAATGAAATTCCTTGGACTCAATGGACATCCTTCGAATACATGGAAGCCCAAAAATTGGGAGCTGGAAATTGCCCTGGCTTTCATGGACACGCAGGTTCTTTCGCGCCATGGGCGATGCGCCGCGGTTTGCCGGATGCTCAGCGGCGGAGTGATTGGCCGACCTTAAGGTCGGCTCTGGTTGTAGGCCCGTCCAACGATGTCAGATAGTAGCGCAGCATGTTTTGTCACTTCAGCCGAAGAGAGCCGAATCGGGTACAGGCCCCACCTAGCGTCATAGGTCTGGACATCCAGGCCGCTATCGTTAAGAAGCTTTTCAATCTCGTCAGATTGCTTAAGCTTGACCTCAAGCTTTAGATGCTTCTTCTGCGGCTTGAAGCTCACGAAATTGTTGGGCCGACCATCTTTGGCAAGCCCTATGTAGAACTTGTTGTACTTGAATTCGACCGCCGCGTCGTATTGGTGAACTATATCCAGTAACCGATCTGCCAACGCTACGGTTTCTTTGGTTGCTCGGTGCTCCCAATAAGCACGATCGGCTGTCTCGCTAACTTCCTCGTCCTCATCAACAAGACCTCGCGTTAGCTCGTCGAGCACGGTTGTAAAGACCAAGGCGACCTTGTTATCGAACCGGAGCGCTTGCATCTGAATCGCGATGATCGGAATTGAACCATTGAACAGGGAGATGACGTTCAAGAACCGAGCGGTTATGTCTTCGGCAATGATGACCGCAGCGTGGTCGTATTGCGGATACCGCCTCCGCTCAACATCCCAGTACTCGATCGTCCGTATTATGTGGCTCTCATCGGTCGAGCCGAGTTGCACCTCGATCTCATAGCGACGGTTTGTCTCAGGATCTTGGAGAAGAAGATCAAGCCGTCCCGCCCGCGGTTGTGGCCGCTCCCGATCTCGTAGAACGAGATCTCCCAGCCCAAGAATCGAAGGGTCTTCCGCAATCCGCGCCTGCACCCAACGCTCGTCCAGTTGTGGATGGTCTTGTAATGAGAACCGCTCCGGACGGATCCATTGGAGCGAGGCAGATGATTGCCCAACTTGTGCGGGTATAGCAACGCCGGAAGCGCCTTCCGCTTTAGGCTGCTCAGCAGCGCCGTCAGGTGTCACCGGCTTGACCCGCTGGCTCACTGGGAAAAGCCTACCGCAACCCGGCCCCTATCCCCCACCAAGCCAGTCGTCATTTTACCGCAGCAACGACTCTTCCAGACTTTGCGGACTCAAGCGGCGCGCTGCCCAGGTATCGAAGCCACCAACTTAGCGGCGAGATCCTCGATCCGCTGGCTGATCTTCGTGTCCCGACGGCTCATAAACAGCGGCTCCCCGCGATTGACCGACCGGATGACCAACTTGGCATTTATGGAATTTGAACGGAGACCGGGAACCGTTGGTGTCGAGCTGCACACATGCAAGTCGCCGTCCCCCTCCTGCCGTATTGCCAGCACCGACCCCATCAGGGAAGGATGACTACCAGCGCGAGCGGGTGGCCATCGAGGCCGAGCTGGCGCAGCTCCAGGGACAGCCAGCCGTGCCGAGCGTCAGACAGTTCTCGGCCCGAATCACGGACCTAGTCGCCGCATGGGAGGACGCCACCCCCGACCAGCGCTCGCGGTTAGCGTCGAGCATTTTGTCAGAAATCCAAGTCAAAGACCGGACCATCATCGCGGTCCGGCCTCGACCCGGTTGGGCTCCCTACTTCGAGGAGCTGGTTCGGGGCGTTGCGTTCTTGGAGCGGGAGACGAGTCTCGAACTCGCGACCTCAACGTTGGCAACGTTGCGCTCTACCAACTGAGCTACTCCCGCGTTGCGACTCCGAATTATAGCCACCATTGACCGGCCGATCGGTTGGCCTGGCGCCCGCAGTCAATTCGCCGTTACCGGCACGTCGCGGGCCCGTGACCGCGGCGCAGGGCTCCCCGCAACACTCCGACGCTATCACTGGCAGCATGGGTCTGAGGGGGACCGGCCTCCGCCTGCTCGTGGCGGGGGGCGTCGGTGCCAGCATCTTGCTCGCGAGCGCTTTGCCAACCTCGGCGGATGAGATCTCCGATGCCCAGGCCCGCCTGCAAGTTATCGGCAAGCTCAAGGGCTCCCTTAAGGACAACCTGCAAAAGGCGCAGGCGCAGGAGATTGCCCTCCAGCAACAGTTGCAGGAAACCCAGGACACCATCAACCAGACGATCGATAAGATCACGGCCACCGAGCGACGGATTGTCGAGCTGGAGCGCCAGATTGCGGTACTCAACGCCCAGATCGCCGAAGAGCAGCTGGAAATGCGCAAGACCAAGAGTGAATATGCGTCGTTTGTTCGCGCTGCTTACAAGAGCGACGCCGATCCGCTGGCGCAATTGCTGGCCGCGCCTGACTTTCAGGGCTTCCTCAACCGGGCGGTGGCCATCGAGCACCTAACCTTCCTCGCCAACAAGCTCATCGACCACATTCACCAGGTGGATGTGATGCTGCACAACCAGCAAGACCTGATCGTTGCCAAGAAGAAGGACGCCGACAAACAGCGCGCCGATCTCATCGACCAGAAAGCCGGCCTCGTCCAACAGCAGGCGCACGAACAGGACCTTCAGAACCAGCTCAGGCAGAGCATCGCGCAGGTGAAATGGGAGATCACCGCCATCGACGGCCAGTCGGCTGCGCTGGCCCAACGGATCGCCGACATGGAGATTGCGCGGCAGGACCAGCTGATTGCCGAGGCAGAACAGGCGGCCTGGCAGCAAGCGCAGTTCTGGATGCAGCACAACCTCTTCACATTGCCCGGTGCGGGAGCCGGCCACTCAACGAAGTACCCCCTGATCTGGCCGCAGCCGCAGGGTAGTCTCACGCTGCTCTTCGGTCCCTGCACCCAGGCGTTCGAACCGCCGGGCTTCGGCTACCCGCACTTCCATACTGGTGTCGACATTGCCTATAACCAGGGCTCTCCGATCCTCGCCGCTGACGACGGCGTCGTGGTGGCGGCCGCGTCCAGCGTGCTCTACGGCCAACTGGTCGGGTATGGGAACTACATCATCATCGCCCACCGCAATAACTTCTTCTCGCTCTACGGTCACCTGCTCGGATTTCAGGTGAAGGCCGGGGATAGCATTCACCAGGGTCAGCTCATCGGCTACGAGGGGTCAACTGGCAACTCGACCGGGCCGCACGTCCACTTCGAGTACCGCTACGGCGGCCAGCCCACCAATCCCCTCCCCTACCTTCCGCCCAACGGGCCGAACACTTTCAGCCAGTAAGGGCAAAGGCGCGGGCATCGTCCCGACCCAACCGTCGCTCGAGCCGTTTCTGCCGGCCCTCCAGGTCAGCTCGCCATTGCGCATTCGATACCACCGCCACCGCGAGGAGCCGCAGGGCATCGCTGACGATCCGCCGGGCCGCGGTCAGGTCACGCGCCTGGTGCTCGAGCAGCTTCGCCAGCTCGATCGCCGCGGGGTACGGATAGGTCTGGGTGTGCCAGCACTCCTCCAGCACCGCGCGAGCTTCCTCCCACCGCCCCTGACGTCGCAGTAACCGCGCCAGTCGCAGGCCTAGCGCTCCGCGAGTAGCGCGCAGTGCGCCACCACCCTGGTGCTCCCGCCAGAGTTGCCGATATTCGCGGATCGCTTCAAGCTGAAAGCCGCGCGCTTCGAGGAACCGCGCGCGGCCGAAGCGATCGAGGGGATGCATCTCATCGGATCCGCCGAGCAGGGTCTCGAACCGCGCCAGCAATAGCGCCATCGAGAGCACGTCCTGCTGGTTGTGGAGGAACACGGGATCCAGCACACGCGGATCACCCTGGCGCAGCCAGGCGAAGTAGCGGCTCGGGATCAGGCTGCCCGGGAGGTCGTCGGCGCGATGCAGGTCGAGCACGCTTTGCTCGATGGTTTGCAGCGCACAATCGGGAAGGCGCGGGCGAAAGATCCGCCGCGCCAGCGTCAGCAAGTCGAGGTGGGGCGGGGACGGCCACTTCGCACGCCGCAAGACCAGCCGGGTCTGCAAGAGCGGCCAGTCAAAGCTGCGCCCGTTGTAGCTGACCAGCACGCCAGCCTGGCTGATGCACTGACCCACCGCCCAGAGGAGCGCCTGCTCCTGGTCGAAGTCGCACAAAAAGTACTGGGCCAGGGCAAGGCCCTCACTTTCCCTCCACGCCAGGCCGACCAGAAAGGCGAGGGTGCCCGTCCCGCCCGATAGTCCCGTCGTTTCCGTATCCAGGAACAGCGGGCGTCGCAGCTCGTCCGGCGCGAAACCCAAGCAGGTCGAAAGCGCGGCGACGTCCTGGCTGCCGTCGTCGGGGAACCATTCGCGGCGGACCGCGACCGGGCCATACGGCGTCGCCTCCTGGATGCAGTTGAGCGGCAGCCGCCCACTGCCCCCACCCTGGATGCCCCCACCCTGCCCTCCCCCGCGAGCGGGGGAGGGGAACGCGGGGGAGGAGAACGCGGTTCGGGAGCGCGCGGTGATGCCAGCGATGCGCTCCCGCAGCGCAACGAGGTCGGCGGTCACTGCGCGGCGGCAGTAACCAGGGCGGCCAGCTCCAAGAGGCGCAGCGCCACTGCCTTCCCCTCCTCCCCCACCTCGAGCGCCGGGCCGACGCAGGATGGGCACCCGCTCTCACATGCGCAGCTCCGGACCAGGTCGTGGGCGGCCACCATCACGGCGGCGGTGGTCTCGAAGAGCCGCGCGCTCATGCCGACGCCGCCCGGGTAGCGTTCGTAAACGAAGACCGCCGGAGTGCCGGTGTGCGGCGCGCGCGTCTCCGAGTACGCGCCGAGGTCGCGCGCATCGCACATCAGGAAGAGGCAGGCCACCTGGCTCACCACGTTGGCCACGCCGTGCAGCGCGCCGTGCATCGCCGGCCTCGGGAACTGGCTCGCCACCTCAGCGGGGATCTCGAGCCAGAACGCCGTGGTGTGCAGCTGTTGCTCCGGCAGGCTGATCGGTCCCGACCCGACATTCTCGTGGGTGTGGAAGCGGATCTTCTTGAAGATGGTGGGCAGCGCCGTGACGCGCACCTCACCGTGGTGGACCGTCAGCTGTTCCGCCGGCCGGCTGGCGAAGGTCTCGAGAACCTTGATGCTGACCGCGAGGTTGGCATCGGTGTAGTAGTCGACCTTCACCGGCCGCACGTAGGCCTTCTTCTCTTCCCAGTCGAGCCGATCGACGTGGTATTGCGCGCCCTCGTGCAGATAGATCGCTTCTTCGTGCAGGAATGTGGGCGCTGAGAACTGGTCCATCTCGCCGACGACACGGGCGCCCCTGGTCACGTCGACGATGACGACGTTGTCGGCGTTGGCGCTGCGCAGGCTGACGCCTTCCGCGGGAAAGGCATCGGCGCTCCAGTGCCAGGCATCCCCGGCCTGGTGGACCGCGCCATCTTCTTCCAGAATGCGCAGCAGCTCGGCGACCGGGGCCTGCCCGAAGGCCTCGCCGTTAGCAAGGGGCAGCTCGAAGGTCGCCGCCTGCAGATGAGCGCTCAGAATCAAGAGGTTGTCGGGATCGATCAGCCCCTGCTCCGGGTCGAGGCCCAGGAAATACTCCGGGTGGTTCACCAGGTACTGGTCCAGCGGGCTGCTCGAGGCGACGTAGACCGCGGCCGCGGCGCCGCGCCGGCGACCCGCGCGTCCGATCTGCTGCCAGGCGCTCGCGATGGTGCCGGGATAGCCGCATAGCACCGCGGCATCGAGATGACCGATATCGATCCCGAGCTCCAGCGCGTTGGTGCTGACGACACCCCGCACCGAACCATCGCGCAGGCCGTGCTCGATCTCGCGTCGCTGCAACGGGAGATACCCGCCGCGATAGCCACGAATCGTCCCCGACTGGCCGAGGCGGTTCGCCAGCGATTGCTGCAAGTAGCTGAGCAGAATCTCGACCTGCAGCCGCGTCCGGCCGAAGACGATCGTCTGCACCCCGGCCCGCAAGAAGGTCTCGGCAATCCGCTGGCTCTCGAGCGTGGACGAGCGGCGGATGCCGAGCTCGCGGTTGACGACGGGCGGGTTGTAGAAGAGCAGGCGCTTCGGTCCACTGGGCGCGCCGTTGTCATCCACGAGGGTCACCGGGCGGCCGGTCAGCCGTTCCGCCAGCTCCTTGGGATTGGCGATGGTGGCGGAGCAGCAGATGACGACCGGGTGGCTGTCGTAAAAGGCGCAGACGCGCCAGAGCCGGCGGAGCACGTTCGCGAGGTGACTGCCGAAGACGCCGCGGTAGGCGTGCAGCTCATCGATCACCACGTAGCGCAGGTTGGCGAACAGCTTGACCCAGCGCGTGTGGTGCGGCAGCACGCCGGTATGCAACATGTCCGGGTTGGTGACGACGACGTGGCCGGCTTGCCGGATCGCCTGGCGGGCGCTGACGGGCGTGTCGCCGTCGTAGGTGTAGGTCTTGAGGTCGACTTTCAATGCGCCGACCAGGCCGTGCAGCTCGGCGAGCTGATCCTGGGCCAGCGCCTTGGTCGGAAACAGATAGAGCGCGCGCGCCTCGGGGTCACGCAGCATTTCCTGCAAGACCGGCAGGTTGTAGCAAGCGGTCTTGCCCGACGCCGTCGGCGTCACGACGACGACGTCCTTGCCGGCCAGCGCCAGCCCGGCGGCTTCGGCCTGGTGGGTGTAGAGGCGGCTGATGCCGCGGGCAGCCAGTGCCTCCCCTAACCGCGGGTCCAGCGCGCCGGGGAAGCCGGCGTAGCGGGCCGGACGGGCCGGCACCGTGTGGTCGAGGGTTAGGTGGGAGCGGAACTCATCCTGGGCCAGGAGCCGATCCAGCGCGAACTCGATCGACATGTCCACGCATCTTAGCGAACATATGTTCGCAGCGCAACCCCCACC
>Ga0070699_100000422_pt1 | contig 40663 bp, 34 predicted proteins | sample KBSK1503metaG_FD_65473 | JGI IMG/M metagenome (GOLD analysis project Ga0070699, IMG submission 65473) | Corn, switchgrass and miscanthus rhizosphere microbial communities from Kellogg Biological Station, Michigan, USA - KBS K1-50-3 metaG | ecosystem: Host-associated > Plants > Roots >... | reverse complement strand
AGAAGGTCCGCGCCGCCTAGAAGAAGGTCCGCGCCGCCAGTTCGATGGTGGCGCGGTGGATGGCGACCGTGTCTTCGAGCCGGCGAGCATATCCGCCGGCCAAGGTGACGACGACCGGACGGTTGGCGGCCGCGCAGGCGTCGAAGACAAGGCGATCCCGTTCGAGAAGGCCCGCCCGCGTCAGCGCCAGCCCGCCGAGCTGATCGCCCTCGAACGGATCCGCGCCCGCAAGGTAAAACACGACGTCAGGCTTCGACGCGAACACCGTCGGCAATGCGGCGCTCAGCTTCGCATGGTATTCGTCATCGGTCACTCGGTCCGGCAACCCGATGTCGAGCGCGCTGCGGGGCTTGAACATCGGGTAGTTGTGCTGCTGATGCATCGAGAAGGTGAAGACCGATGGATCGCCGGCGAAAATCATCGACGTGCCGTTGCCGTGGTGGACGTCGAGATCGACGATCGCGGCGCTCGGAGTCCGGCCGTGACATTCGCGCTGGACCACGCGAATCGCGAGGGCGACGTCGTTGAAGATGCAGAAGCCCTCGCCATGATTGGCGAACGCATGATGAAAACCGCCACCGACATGGATGCCCACGCCGGTCTCCAGCGCAAGCCGCGCGGCCACAATGGTGCCTCCGGTCATCAACCGGAAGCCGTCCACGATGGCCGGCGACCAGGGCAGCTCGATTTCCGCGATTTCTTCGGCAGTAAATGTGCCGGTGCGCGCCTTGTGGAGGTACTCCGCGGTGTGGACCAGCGCGAGATCCTCCCACGACGCGGTCTCGGGCTCGACCCACGTCCATCCACCAGCGGCGCTCAGCTCGCGATGGATGGCTTCGTATTTTGCGGTTGGAAAAACGTGGGGACCGATGTCGATGCCATAGCGCGGCGAATAGACAATCCGCACGTCCGCTATTGCATCGGCGGCTGGAGGCGGCGCTCGGTTTTCTGATCGCCGGCGGCGACCGCCGGCAGGAGCGCCAGGAGCAGGACTTCGTCAACGCTCTGGACGTAATGCACGGTCAGCTCACGCCGCAGCTCCTCGGTGAGATCCTCGTTGATGTTCTTTTCATTCTGGCGCGGAAGGATCACTTCGCGGATGCCGACGCGCCTGGCGGCAAGGACTTTTTCCTTGATCCCGCCGACTGGCAGCACGCGTCCCGACAGCGTGATCTCACCGGTCATCGCGATGTCGCCGCGCACGGGACGTCGCGTCAGCTCCGAGGCGAGTGCGGTCACCATCGTGACACCCGCTGAGGGCCCATCCTTCGGGATGGCGCCAGCGGGCACGTGCAGATGGATTTCCGACGTCTTGAAGAAATCGGGATCGGCGCCATACGTGGCGGCATGCGCGCGGAACCAGGACAGCGCGGCACGCGCAGACTCTTTCATGACATCGCCCAGCTGGCCGGTAAGCGTCAGAACTCCGGGGCCGGTCATCCGAGACGCCTCGATGAACAGGACGTCGCCTCCGGCAGGCGTCCAGGCGAGACCGATCGCCACGCCAGGTTCCTTGGTGCGCTCCTCCATCTCCTCGTCGAGAAATAGCGGCGCACCGAGCAGCGCCACGACGACTTCCGGTGTGATCGCCAGGGGACGCTCGTCGCCTTCGGCCCGACGGCGCGCGGCCTTGCGGCAGAGCGCCCCAATCTCACGTTCGAGATTCCGGACACCCGCCTCGCGTGTATATCCGCGAATGACCAGCCGCAGCGCATCGTCACCAATCGTCAGCTGATCCGGCGTGAGCCCGTGGTTGCCAATCTGCTTCTGAACGAGGTGCTCGCACGCAATCGCGAGCTTCTCTTCCTCGGTATATCCGGGAATCTCGAGGACCTCCATGCGGTCGCGCAGCGCCGGCGGAACCGGATCGAGCACGTTGGCCGTCGTGATGAAGAGCACCTCGGAGAGATCGAACGGCACATCGAGATAGTGATCGCGGAAGCTCACGTTCTGCTCGGGGTCGAGCACTTCGAGCAGCGCCGATGCCGGGTCGCCGCGAAAATCGTTCCCCAGCTTGTCGATCTCATCGAGGATGAAGACCGGATTTTTCGATTCGGCGCGACGAAGCCCCTGGATGATCTGGCCCGGCAGCGCGCCGATGTAGGTGCGGCGATGCCCGCGAATTTCTGCCTCGTCGCGCATGCCGCCAAGCGACACCCTGACGAACTTGCGTTCCAGCGATCGCGCGATCGACCGTGCCAACGAGGTCTTGCCGACGCCCGGCGGTCCCGCAAAGCAGAGGATGGGGCCCTTGACCTGCGGATTGAGCTTTCTCACCGCGAGGTATTCGAGAATGCGATCCTTCGCCTTCTCGAGACCGGAATGATCGGCGTCGAGCGTCTGCTTCGTTTTCGGCAGGTCGATCACCTCATCGGTGCGCTTCTGCCATGGGAGCGCGACGAGCCAATCGAGATAGGTACGCGACACGGTGAATTCAGCGGCCGCAACGGGCATTTTCGAGAGACGATCGAGCTCGCGCAGCGCCTCCTTCTTCACCGACTCAGGCATCCCTGCCGCCTCGATCTTGTCGCGAAGCTCTTCGACCTCGCGCGTCTGATCGTCGCCCTCGCCGAGCTCTTTTTGAATCGCCTTGAGCTGTTCGCGAAGGAAATACTCGCGCTGGTTCTTGCCGACCTCGGATTGCACCTGCGACTGGATCTTGGATCCGAGTTCGAGGACCTCGAGCTCCTTGATCAGGATCCGGTTGAGCGCGTCGAGCCGCATGCGCACATCGCGCGTCTCCAGCACCTCCTGCTTCACTGCCGTGTTGATCGTCGTCAGGCTCGACGCGATGAAGTCGGCCAGGCGTCCCGGGTCGGTGATGTTCGTCGAGAGCGTCTGGAGATCGTCGGACAGCAGCGGCGACAGCGAAACCACCTGCTGGAAATTCGTCCTGATGTTGCGGAGCATCGCATCGATCTCGAGATGCGCGGCATCCGCACCAGTTTCCGGCGCGAGGCTCACGTGCGCCCGGAGATAGGGCTTCACCGCGGAGACCTCGTCGAGGTGCAGGCGCGCGAGTCCCTGGACGATCAGCCTGAGGCTTCCATCCGGCAGCTTGAACATCTTGTGGATGTGGCTCGCCGTGCCGATCGAGTACAGATCCCCCTGCTGTGGCTCCTCGACGGTGGCGTCACGCTGCGTGAAGACGCCAATCAGCTTGCCGCCCGAGATGGCTTCGTCGATCAGCCGCACGGAGCTTTCGCGCGCAACCGCAAGCGGCATGAACGAGTTTGGAAAGAGGACGGTGTCGCGAAGAGGAAGGATCGGGAGCTCGTCCGGAAGGTTCAACGGACGGTCACCGGTCGAGAGTTCTTCTACCTCGAGGGGCTCGTCACGCTCACTCATGAATACAACTCACGGTGGATGATACAGCCCCCATCGTGGACTAGCGGCGCCGGGAGGTGGCGCGAACGGAGCTGGGAGGGCCGGATCGCCCGGATTCGCGCCGCTGACGCGGCACGAATCCGGTCGAGACCCGGTTAGCTCGACATGTCGAAGAAAAGGCCCGACGAGCCGCTCTTGCGGGCAAGTGCACGCTCGCGCTGCTCGGTATTCTCCCGAGTTTCCTCGCAATCCTTGCAGCGGACCGCGAACGGAAGAGCCCGGAGCCGCGGATGGGCGATTTCCTCACCGCACTCGAAGCAATTGCCGTAAGTCCCATCGTCAAGACGATGGAGCGCCTCGTTGATCTTGTTCAGCGTCTCAGACTTCATCTGGATGAGCGCGAACTCAATGTCTTCCTGGATGTCCACCTCGGAGCTCTCGCCCTGGTCGAGTACATCCCGGTCGTTGCCGCCTTCGGCCCGCACGTCGCGAATTTTGCCCTGGACTGCGCTTAACAACTCGCGGCGGCGTTCCTCGAGCATCTTCTTCAGTTCGTTATAGCGGCTCGTCTTGGCCGCCACCTTTGTGCTCTTCGTCGTCGCCATTATTCCTGCCGCTCCTTCCGAATCACCCAAATCTGGGTGACCAACTGATGCGCCCGCATGTGCAATTCCGATGCCCTTGTTAGACGTCTGGCTCGAGTGATTGGTTCCAGTGCCTTGAACCCCGAGCGCTCCGGGGGCGTCTATTTCGTCAAACAACGGCCAAAAGCAAAAGAATCAACAATTTAACCCAACGAACCAGGGTTCGCCCAACCGCCTTTCCAGCGGTCACGGCTTTAGACGCCGGTCAGGGGCCGGAGGTTGTGCCTCCGGACAAGGACGGCGGAAAAGCACGTGGATGTTGCGAAAATGCAGCACAGCCTGAGCGGTGCGGGGCGTAAACGTCGACTGGCAACGGGTTCTTCGCCTGTATCGGGCCTGCCGGGCCGGACAGAGCGAGTTGTCGAGATATCGACAATGTGTCGACGTTTGTGCGGCCGCCGAGTCGACTTGTGAACGCTACTGAATGAATCGACTGCCGGCAGAGGAATTTGGAACGATTCCACGCTCCACGAGCAAATCGCCGCTGCGCCGGCTTCGGGTTCGCCGCCATTTTTCGTACAGCCGTAAGACGTCGCGATTCGACGTGAGGCCACTCCGTTCGCTGACCTCGCTCAGGACGTCGACGCAGGCGGCGAACTTTCCTGCCAGCTCGTCGAACACGTCCCCCAACGCGAGGTCACCGCGTCTCGCCAGCGATCCATACGCGCATTCTCCAAGCTGGATGTAGTAGTCGACATCGACAAGACTGCGATTCAGGCTGTCGGCGAAGAAGCCCGAGATGAAGAGGGACAGATCGCCAACTTCGCGGAGACCGTCGCGCTGACGGCTGCCGCCCGTCTGCAGCGCGCGCGCCAGGCGGATGCCCAGCGGCTCGTCGCTCGGCGTCGCGGATCGATCGAAGTGGACAAAGCCCGTGAGGAGGTTGACCAGGTAGAACGACGTAAGGTCGCGCACGGCGAGGCGCTGACGCTCCATCGCCGTTTCGACAAGCTCCTTGAAGTACTCTGCGGGCGACTCGTTTCGAAGAAGCGCTTCCGCCATGCAAGGCTATTCCTGGAGATTTGGAGGATTTCGAAGGAATTATAATGCGAAACTGACGAGATGTCCTGCCCACTATGCGGAACACGCAAGGAGCGACGCGCGTGCCCGGCGCTTCATCAGACCATCTGCGCGGTGTGTTGCGGAACCAAGCGCCTGGTGGAGATTCAGTGCCCTGACGACTGCGTCTACCTCACATCCGCCCGCGAGCATCCAGCGGCGGTCGTCAAGCGCCAGCAGGAACACGACGTCGCCATCCTGCTTCCGACCATTCAGTCGCTGACCGAGCGCCAGTATCAGTTGTTCTTCCTGTTCCAGAATCTGATCTCGCGCCACGTGCCGCAAGGCTTCACTCGCCTGGTCGACGACGACGTCGCGGAGGCGGCCAGCTCAGTGGCGTCGACGCTCGAAACTGCCGCGCGAGGCGTCATCTACGAGCACACCGCTACGTCACTACCCGCCCAGCGGCTTGGTGCGGAACTGAAGACGATGCTCGCAGAGATGCGCCAGCAGGGAGCAACGGTGTACGACGGGGAGGCGGCAATCGTCTTGCGCGCTATCGAGCGAGGCGCCCGCGAGACGCGCAAGGCCGAGCCGGGGGATGCAGCGTATCTGACGCTCATGGCTCGCCTGCTCCGCCGCAACCGCTCGACCCCGCCGCCCGCCGGGGAGCAGCCGTCGTTGATCATTCCCTAGGCATCAACTACAATTTGGAGTTTGCACTGGCCGCCAACGGGCGGATCTGTGCGGAATCTTGCGGAATCTGCAGAGGAAATCATGGCCAAGCGGTGTGACATCTGCGACAAGGGACCGGTTGTCGGGCGGACGATCTCCCACGCCCACAACGTGGGACCCCGGCGTTTCGAGCCGAACCTTCAGTCCGTAAGGGCGCTCATCAACGGCGCGACGAAACGGATTCGGGTCTGCACCCGGTGCCTCCGCTCCGGCAAGGTTACCAAGGCAGCCTGACGTGCGTCTGCCGGTTTCGGCGCCCGACGCGGCGAAACCCATCGGTCCGTACAGCCCGGGCATCCGCGCGGGTAACCTGTTGTTCCTCTCCGGACAAGTCGGACTCGACCCATCAACGGGCTCGCTGGTCGATGGCGGTATCACGGCCCAGACCGAGCAAGTCATGCTTAACATCGGCACGCTGCTGGCGGCCGCAGGCGCGAGCTTCGCGCACGTCGTCCGCACCACGGTCTTCCTCGCGGATATGGATGAATTCGCTGCGATGAATGCCGTCTACGCCCGCCACGTCGTCGATCCGCCGCCAGCCCGATCGACGGTGCAGGTTGCCGCGCTGCCAAGAAATGCGCGCGTCGAGATCGATGTGATTGCGGTGATCGAATAGCTGCGGACCCAAAGGGTCCGCGCCGCCAGGCAAGCAGTGGAGGGGCGGGGTCTTGAGACCGCCCGGCGGTACTAGGCTCTAGCCGTCCGCTCAACCCCCAGCACGCCCTGCACGCCCTTGATTGACTTGATCACCCGCTCGAGGTGCTTGACGTCGCTGATTTCGACCGTCATGTCGATGCGCGCCTGCCGATCGTCGCCGGTGCGGGCCTCCATGTTCGTGATGTTGGTGTTGATGTCGGAAACCTTGGCGCTGATTTCGGCGAGCATGCCCTTCCGATCTTCCACTTGCATGGTGAGACGGACGGTATACGGCGCCTGATCCGACGTGGTCGTATCCCATTCGACATCGATGCGGCGCTCCGGATCGAACATCAGATTCAACACGTTCGAGCACGTGGCCGCATGGACCGACACGCCTTTTCCGCGCGTGATGTAGCCGACGATCTTCTCTCCGCGGATAGGGTTACAGCATTTCGCCCGGAACACCATGATGTCGTCGGTGCCGCGGACTTTGATCTTGTCGCTCGCCCCCGGCCGAAGCACGCGCTTGACGACCGACACGACAGCCGAGTCCTGGGGGCGCTCCTTCAGCTGTCCTCCAGGCACCGACTTCTGCAGCACGGTGCGCGGCGACAACTTGCCGTAGCCGATGTGTGCGAGCAGCTCCTCGGGTTTCTGTGCGCCGTACTCCGTCGCGAACTTCGTCAGCTCCTCGCTTTCCAGCACGGTTTTCGGATTGAGACCGAATCGGCGGGCCTCCTTCTCGAACAGCCGGCGACCAAGCTCGATGCTCCGCACCCGCTCCTCGCCCTGGAGCACGTGCTTGATCTTGTTGCGCGCGCGCGCGCTGACGACGAAACTGAGCCAGTCGCGGCTTGGCTTGTGACCCGACTGCGTGACGATCTCGACGATGTCGCCGTTCTGGAGACGCGTGCGAAGCGGCACCATCTTGCCGTTGACGCGTGCGCCGGTGCACTGGTTGCCGACGTCAGTGTGAATCGTGTACGCGAAATCGACGGCCGTGGCGCCTCTCGGCAGCGATCGCACTTCGCCTTTCGGCGTGAAGATGTAGACCTCCTCGGGATAGAGATCGATCTTCAGGTTCTGAAGGAACTCCTGCGGATCGCGGACTTCCTGTTGGACCTCGAGCAGCTGGCGCATCCACTGGAAGTACCGCTCGTCGCGATGATCGCCGACGCGGCCTTCCTTGTACTTCCAGTGTGCGGCGATCCCTTCCTCCGCGCGCCGGTGCATCTCCTCCGTGCGAATCTGCACTTCGAATGGAAAGCCGTTCTCGCTGATCACCGACGTGTGCAGGGACTGGTAGCCGTTCGGCCGCGGCATCGCGATGAAGTCCTTGATGCGGCCCGGCACAGGCGACCACGTCTGGTGGATGATCCCGAGCGCCGCGTAGCAGTCCTTGACCGACTGCGTGATGATCCGCAACGCGACGAAGTCGTACACGCGCTCGAGGTCGATTTTCTGGCGCTTCAGCTTGAGGTGAATGCTGTACAGGCGTTTGATTCGACCGTCGAGGTGAGTGACCGGGACCTGAGCGTCCGCGAGCTTCACCCGGATGGTTCGGGTCAGGTCGTCGATGACCGCCTCGGCCGTCTTCCGCTTCGCCTCCACCTTCGCGCGGAGACCTTCGAAGGCCTTTGTCTCGAGGTAGCGGAACGACAGCTCCTCCAACTCGTTCTTCACCTTGCTCATCCCCAGCCGGTTCGCGATCGGAGCGTAGATATCGAGCGTCTCCTGGGCGATTTTGATCCGGCGCTCCTCCGGCAGATGCTGGAGCGTACGCATGTTGTGAAGCCGGTCGGCGAGCTTGACGAGGATGACGCGAATGTCATCGACCATCGCGAGCAGCATCTTGCGGAAGTTCTCGGCCTGCCGCTCCTCGCTCGAGGAGAACGGAATCGCGCCGATCTTGGTCACCCCCTCGACAACATGGGCGATTTCAGGCCCGAAGAGCTCGGCGATACGCTCCGGGGTGGTCAACGTATCCTCCACGACGTCGTGGAGCAGACCAGCCGCAACCGCTACGACGTCCAATTTCATGTCGGCCAGGAAATCGGCCACTTCGAGGGGGTGCACCAGGTAGGGCTCGCCGGAATGGCGGACCTGCCCCTTGTGTTCGAGCGCGGAGAAGACGTACGCCCGCCGAAGCAGCTCGAGGTCAGCCTCGGGACTGTAGCTCCGCACTTTCTCGAGCAGCGTCTCGAAACGAATCATTGAAGCCGGTGTCTAAGGTACGTATCGGCGAAACGGAACGCCGCGATCCCCATGATAGGAGTGGGGTTGAGGGGGGTCAAGGAAACGGCGCCAGAACGCTTGACTGACCGGAAAACGGATCACTATACTGGCGCGCTTACGGAAATATTTGGCGGGCGCTGGCCCGCCCACATTTGGGTGTGACTCGCGCTCATGCGCGGGACAAGGCGCGCTTGAAACGGCAGCACGGTCAATCCCGGCGGCCAGAACGACGCTTCGAGAGGTTGAAAGGGGATACGATGCGGAAGCTTTTGTCACAGGGCATCCTGTTCGCGGTCGTTGTTGCCGTCAGCGTTGCGGCGACCGGATGCAGTCAGTACAACGGATTGATGGCGAAACGAACGTTCCGGGACGCCAACGGTCTGTACCAGAGCAGCGATTACAAGGCGGCGGCGGCGAAGTACGAAGAGGTCGTCGCGCTCGATCAGGACATCCTCAACAAGTTCTACCTGACCCCCGCCTACTTCTTCCTCGCCAACAGCTACGACAACCTCTATCGAGTGGCGAAGAGGGGCGACCCGACCAACGACGGGTACATGACCAAAGCGGTCGAGTACTACAAGAAGGATGCGGAGCTTGACGTCGACCCGAAGATGAAGAAGCTGTCGCTCCAGTACCTCGTGGCCGCTTACGGTCCTGACAAGTTGAACGACCCGACGCAGCAGGAACCGATTCTTCAGCAGATGATCCAGGTGGACCCGACAGACCCGGCCAACTATTTCTACCTGGCCAATATTTACGAGCAGAACGGCGACTACGAAAAGGCCGAGGAGCAGTTCCTCAAGGCGAAAGAGATGAAGCCGAACGACTCGATTGTTTACACGACGCTCGCGGCGTTCTACGACCGCCAGGGTGAATTCGACAAGACGATCAACGCCTTGAACGAGCGCGCACAGCACGAGCCGAACAACCCCGAAGCCCACCACGTCATCTCGACCTACTACTGGAACGAGGCGTACAAAAACTTCAAGCTGACCGAAGCGGACAAGAGGAAGTACATCCAGGCTGGCATCGAGGAGGCGGACAAGGCGCTGGCGCTGAAGCCTGACTACTTCGAGGCGCTGACCTACAAGAACCTCCTGCTGCGGTCCATGGCGCTTGTGGAGAAGGACCCGGGACGCCAGCAGGCGCTCCTGAAACAGGCCGACACGCTCCGCGACAAGGCCCAGGAACTGCAGAAGCAGAAGCAGGCCGCCGCGCCGACGAAGAGCTAGACCGCCGATCTTCGAATCATCAACGAAGCGGTACAGACGAGGGCTGTTTCACGCGGTGGGACAGCCCTTCTTGCGTACCGCCCGGGTCATTGACCTCATGACCTGGCCACCCTTTTTGTCGGACGTCATGGACCGCTGCCGCCGGCGGAAAGGGCCTACAAGCACAAAGGCCGGTGCCCCCAATGGGGACACCGGCCTTGAAGCCGTCTTTTGGGCGAAACCGTTCAGTTGAAGGAGTATCTGAAACTGAGCATGAACTGATAGACGTCGCTCAAGCTTGTTGCCGGCTGGAACGATTTGGTTATCAGTTGGCCGTTGACGACAGCCAGGCGATAGCTGACGCGTCCCTGCGCATCCGCCGCAGGGGTCGTCAGAATCTGAGCTCCGTAGGCCTGAGTAATCGGAACCACCAGGCGCTGGCTCACGCCCCAGTTGTGATTCAGCATGTTGCCGAAGTTCGTAAAGTCGATGCGGAACTGGCCGGCATTGCGCTTGCCGGCGATGTTGTGGAACACGTCCTGATTGATGCTCAGGTCGACCCTCTTGACGAGCGGGTTCCACACGCCCCCGCGTTCGGCGTACTCGCCACGGTGTTTGCTCAGGTACTTGTCCTGGTTGATGTACGTCTCGAACGCCGCCGCCTGCTGCTCGGGAGTGAACGTGACCCCGCCGGCGGCGAACGATACGAAGTTCATCTCCGACGTGTTCTTCGGGATGTAGATCAGGTCGTTCCCCGAACCGCCATCACCGTTCATGTCGCCGGCGAACACGTAGCTGGCGTTGCTGCTGAGGCCGCCGCCGGCGCCGTTCAGAGCGGGGTGCGCCTCCCAGAAGGCCGCGATCGTCGTGGCCCCGAAGCCGAAGTACGAGCGGCTGTAAGAGGTCTGCAGGAAAACCCGGTGGCCCTGAGCTGACTGGGAGCGGCCGACACCGGGGTTGTTGGGGTCGCCGTGGTGCTCATTGAGGTTGAACGACGAGGCGGCCGTCGAACCCGGATCGATGGTGTTATGCGCATCGCCGTAGCTGTAAGCGCCTCTCAGAGTGAGTCCGTGATACAGCGACTTCGCCAACATTCCGGAAACGTTCCACGAGTCGCCAACGCTCTGGTTCTTCATGACGATCGCGGCTGTCACCTGGTTTCCGGCCGCATTGTTAATCCTGGTGATGCACGGCCCGGGTGTTGGAGCTGCGCACGCGGTCCCAACCCAACGCTGCCGCGTATCGACTCCGGTGAACGCGGACTGCGCCTGGGGCAGGTTGGCGTTGATGTAGTAGATGCCGTTGACGTCCTTGTTGTATACGAACTCCGCGGTGCCGGTGATGCCCCCGGGAAGCCGGCGATCGACCGCGATGTTGTTCCTCAAGACCTGCGGGAACTTGAAGTTGTTGTCGGTGACGTCGAGCTCATAGCTGGCCGCCGGCGCGCCCGTCACATTCGTCGGTTTGTACCTGTTCACGTCCGGGCTGAACGGCCGGTTGGTGGGGTTGTCTTCGAGCAGAGAACCCTGCAGGACGCCGGTATTGCCAAGCTGGTTGGAGATCCAGACGTACAGGGGCGGACCCGTGAAGACGCCGACCCCGCCGCGCACCTGCGTCTGCTGATCTCCGGCCACGTCCCAGTTGAAGCCAACGCGCGGCGAAAAGAGAATCTTCGCGTCCGGAAGGGTGCCACTCGAGTACTTCACCGGCGATCCCGCCTCATCGCGGAACGTCAATGCGTCCGCGGTGGGATTCGGATACGTGGTGTTGTTGTCGAAGGCCGGAACATCGAATCTGAGACCCGCCGTGACCGTCAGATTCGAGAGCGGCCGCCACTCGTCCTGGGCGTAGCCGCCGGCATTCAAGACGTTCAGATTCTGGATGGGCTTGTCCAGCCCGGGGATGTTCATCCATCGCACCTGGTACCGCCGCGGGATCACGGTCGACGATGTTCTGTTCGGATTCGCGAGGAAGCCGTTGGCGTCCGCGTAAAAGTCCGCCAGCGAGTTGTAGACGTAGGCACCTTGCTTACAGCAATTGAAGAACGAGTTTTGAGCTTGATATCGCTGAAGTGTGACGCCGAACGTCAAGGAATGCGTCCTGCTGAACTTTGTGAAGTTGTCCTGGAACTGAGTCGTCTGATAGAGCAGCTCGTTGTTCGGGGTGAACGGCTCGGAGCCGAACGAGATATACGTCGTTCCATCGGGACCGAGGATATCCACGAACGGAAACAGCTGGATGTCCTGACGGTTCTCGTTGTTGGTGGTATATCCACCAATCATGCTGTTCGACATGCTGTTGCCGATGACCGAGTTCCATTCGCCGACGCCCGATTTGATGTTCTCGAGCTGCTCGTAGTTCGAGTTCGCGAACGTCAGGAAACCCGTACCGAGCGTCCGGCCCAACCCGGCCGATGAAGAGCCGGACAAGGTCTTTGACGCACTGGAGTCGAGCTGGTTGTAGCGGAAGCTGACCTTGTTACGGCTGTTCAGGTTGTAGTCGGTCCTGATCAGATATCTCTTGGCCGGCGTGGTGCTGGGAAGGTTCTCGAAGCCCCCCGTCTCGTACTTGAAGTTCTGTGACAGATATGAGCTGAGTGTCGTCATGTCGGATGCCAGGACGCGGGTGACGTTTCCGCCGACTGGCTCGCCGCCGGTGTTGGCCCTGAACGTGGTGAGCGGCCGCTTGTCCTCCTCGTTTTCGTAGGTGCCGAAGACGAACAGCTTGTTCTTGACCACCGGCCCCCCGGCCCACACGCCGGTGTTGCGGAATGTGAAGGTGCCCGGATTCACTGCCAGTCCCTGCGCCTCGGTCCCGACGAAGCCCTCATTCCGGAACCGGTGATACACGGAGGCGCTGAGTTGATTGGTGCCGCTGCGGGTGACGGTGTTGACGGCCGCTCCGATGAAATTCCCCTGACGGACGTCATAGGGCGCGACACTGACCTGCACCTGCTCGATGGACTCCAGGGAGATCGGCGCGACATTGGTTCGACCACCCGGCTGGCCCTGACCGAGGCCGAACGGACTGTTGAAATAGGACCCATCGACCGTCATGTTGTTCTGCCGGCTGTCCTGGCCCGCGAAAGAGTCGCCGCTTGCCTGCGGTGTCAAGCGCGTGACGTCACTGATGCGTCCGGAAATCGTCGGCAACAGGGCGATGTCGTCTCGGCTGACCGATGTCGCTGCGCCCGTCCGGCTGGAGCTGAATACGGCATCGGCCGCCTCCGCCGTGACAACCACGGTCTCCTGAACCGCAATGGCACGCACCGTGACCGGGACGTCAGTCGCCACGCCAAGGTTGACCGTGACGTCTTCCTTGGTCTCGGGCGCGAACGCCGTGCCGGTTCCCACGAAGGAGACCGTCACTGAATACGGTCCTCCAACCCTCATGCCGGGAATCGTGAAGCGTCCGTCCGCGCGTGTGACGGCCTCATAGTTGGTTCCTGACGGCAGATGGATCGCAATCACGGAGGCCCCGGCCACGGGTTGCTGCTGCTCGTTGGTCACGACGCCACTAATGGCGCCGGTGGTGACGCCCTGCGCGCTGGCATGACCGGCAGGCCAGAGGAGCGCGACGAGCGTGACGAAGGTACAGGTTCTCAGACCGAGCCACCGCGTGGCGTTTCGCAAGCGCTTCATTGAATCACTCCCAACGTGTTGAATACCCAGAGGGCTTACTACTGACGGACGGAACGCGACACACCCAACCGTAGATGCCGCGCGCCTTGAGGGAAACGAGAATACGAGAGCGGGGCAATGGCCTTACGACGTGATACCCGGCCCACGAGTCCCGAAATTGTACAACGGGAACAGCAAAGCGGAGGTGTTGGACTATCTTTCGACAATCGTGTCTCCGACGGAGACCGTGCGCGCACAACGGGCGAAGGCCTACCCTTCCGCTGTCAAGCGCTGTGACTCTACCCGTCGGCGCGGATTTCGCTTTTCGTGCGGGTGCACGTGTGCGGAACGTTCGCGGATGGGCGCATCCGCACACTTGCCAGGCGCAACCCGTGAAGATCTGAATGATTTCCTGAGCATTTCATGCGCTCCCGTGGCACCAATTCTGCTCTACTCGTGTCAAACGAGATATGGATATTGAATCCGAGACCGTGACGGGGACGATTCTGGTCGTCGACGACGACGAGGGCGTCCGCAAGCTGCTGACGCGCTGGGTCGCAGCCATGGGGTACACCGTCAAAGTGGCGCCCGATGCCGAGACGGCGCTGAGCGTCATGCGCGGCATTCAGATCGACGTGGCGTTGTGCGACATCCGGATGCCGGGGCACGACGGAATATGGCTGGTCGAGCAGATGCGCCGCGACCATCCGAGCGTCGCGGTCGTGCTCGCCACCGGATTGCTGGAAATGGACCCGATGGTAAGCCTGCGGCCAGGCGTGGTCGGCTACATCGTGAAACCGTTCAACCGCGAGGATCTCGATCAGGTCATCAAGCGCGGAATGGCGGACCGCTCGCGCCTGAAGGCAGAGCAGGCATCGGGGCCGCGCCTCCTCTCGGCGGGCGTGCTCGACGGCATCGTCTTGTCTGGCGATTAATCGCTCCGCGGACCGCGATCCTAAGCGCCCGGTGTCGCCGCGGCGCCCTTCCTCATACCTTCGGTGACGATGCCGACCTTTTCGACACCAGCGCCCTTCGCGGCGTCGATGACGTTGACGATGTCGCCGTAACGAAGCGTCCCGTCGCCGCTGATGAACATCGTCTTGTCCTTGCGCTCTTCGAAGATGACGCGGAGCTTCTCTTCGAGGTCCTGCAGGGTGACGTCCTGGTGGTTGATCGAGATCTTCCTGTCGGCGGTGTACTCGAGCACGATCTGGCTGATCGGCTGATTCTGCTGCGGCGTGTTCGTCTCAGGCGGAAGGTTGATGTCGAGCCCCTTCTGCGAGAGCGGCAACGCGGCCATGAAGATGACGAGGAGCACGAGCAGCACGTCGATCATCGGCGTGATGTTCATGTCCGCATTCGGCTGCGGCACGCTGCCCTTGAAGACGGTGTCAGCGCCGTAGTGCTCGTGATGACCGTGAGCCATTATTTGCCTCCTGCGCCGGCGGACAACGCGTTGGCGGACTTGCTGTCGGTAATCAGGCCGACGTCCTCGATCCCGCTCGCGCGGAGCGTGTCCATGGCGTCCATGACGGCGCTGTAGGGCGCGTCTTCATCGGCCTTGATGAGGATCAGCTTCTCCTTCTTCGTCTCAAGGATGGAGTCGAGGCGGGTGCGCAGCTCTTCCCTGCGCACTTCGATGCCGTTGATCCACACCGTCTTGTCGGCCTTGATGCCGAGGACCGTCTGGTCCTGGGTCTCGGGCTTCGAGGCGCTGTTGATGGCGATTGGCAGCCTGACGTCCACGCCCTTCTGCAGCAGCGGCGCGATGATCATCATGATGATGAGCAGCACCAGCATTACGTCGACGAGCGGTGTGACGTTGATGTCGGACTTGACACCAGTGCTGCCACCGAGTTGCATTGACATAGTTACGACTCCAAAAACGATTGAAGATTGGCGATTAGCGAGTTGCGATTGACGGGGCCAATCACAATTCGCTAATCACTAATCATTATCCCAGCGCCTATGCCGTCTTCTTGATGAAGTAATCGACGAGCTCAGACGACGAATTGTCCATTTCGACGTTGAAGTACTCGATACGACTGGTCAGGAAGTTGTAGAACCAGACCGCGGGAATCGCCACGAACAGTCCGAGTGCGGTCTCGATGAGCGCCTCGGCGATACCAGCTGATACCGCGCCGATACCGCCCGAGCCGGTCGACGCGATGCCAACGAACGCGTTGATGACGCCGACGACCGTGCCGAGCAGTCCGACGAACGGGGCCGTCGAACCGATCGTAGCCAGCGTGTTGACGCCCTTCTTCAGGTCCGAGGCGGTAAGCGCCGTCGCGCGCTGAATCGAACGGCGGACCGTGTCTAACACGTCTTCACGGTTGAGATTCGCGCCGCCTGTTTCCTGCTGGAACTGATATTCCTGCAGGCCGGCCAGCACGACTTTCGCGAGGTGACTGTAGCGGTATTCCTTCGACGCCGAGAGCGCGATCGCTTCCTTGAGGCGGCCATCCTTGAGGTGCTTGGCCACCTGCGGCGCATACAGCTTGGACTGCTTGCGCGCCTGATTGTAGGTATACACGCGCTCGATCGCGACGCCAACCGACCAGAACGACATCACGAACAGGACGACGGCGACCCCCATGGCGACCGGCCCCATGTTGGCGGCCATGTCGATGAAGTTCAGCCCGGCTGCTTCCTGCGCGAACGCGGGAGTGCTAAGTGCAACCATTCCGAGCCCGGCACACGCGATTCGTGCAATTTGACGCATCTTCCTGACTTCCATTACTGCATCCTCCGCTGGAAAGAAACTGCGAGTAGTTGTTGCTCGTGGTTGCTGTTAACTGAGTGTGAACTGGACGGTCACCGTCATGATGACCGGCACCGGCACGCCGTTGAGCAGCGTCGGCGTGAACTCCCACTGCTTCACCGCGTCGAGCGCCGACGAGTCCAGCAACGGAATCGAGCGCAGCACGCGGGCGTCCTGCACCTTGCCGTTGGGTCCAATCGTCGCTTCGATAATGACCACCCCCTGCACGCGGGCTGACTGGGCGATCGGAGGATAGACGGGCCGCTGGTCCTTGGTCTTCATCGGCGGCTTGATGTTGCCGCCGACACGAACCGGCGCCGCCGGCGGCGGCGGCGGAGGCGGCGCCTCCGGAATACCGCCAACGACGCCACCGATGACGCCGCCGGGAACCCCGGCGGGCTCCGCACGCTCGAAGCTGGTGTCCGGCGGTTCAGGGGCGATTTCCCGTGGTGCTTCCGTCGGGGCCGCAGCCGGGTTGACTTCAACCACCGGCTTCGGCGCCGCAGCCTGCGGAGGAGGAGGAGGAGGAGGAGGCGGAGGCGGCGGCGGGGGCGCGGCAGCAAACGCCATCATCGATGGCGGGGTCGGCAGGACATCGGCCGCCATTAACGGAACAATAATCAGCGCGAGTACCGCTAGCGTATGTACCAGAATCGAAACCGGAACCGTATACCACTGCTGGGTTCCGACTTTGACGGTCGGTTCGACGATATCGCGGAACATTTCACGTGGCACCGGACTAACCCTCCTGCAAAACGTCCCTGGTCCTTGCCGGGTCCTTCGGACCCCCCGTCTTGAGTCGGGTCCTTTCGGACCAGATTCCCCTACTCGAGTCGCGTCGGACCTGAGTCGACGGCCGGCAAAGGCGGCCGATTTAGTGACCGCAAAAAATTCGTGTCAACAAACACACGGCCCCTGAACCCGAAGAGGCCCGACAGTTAAGTTAGACACCGGTTCTTTCAAAGTGCTCCCCGGTTGTCACGGGCAAAGACCGGGCATTTTATACCGGTTCCGGACAAGCGCAATAGCAAATGTCAGTGCGACCCGGAACCGATACGCATCCCGTAAAACGAGCGATACACAAAGAAGACGGACACGATAAAAAAGGCGGCGGCCAGCCCGTGAGTTACCGCCGTGCCTGCTTCGGTGCTCAACCGAACCGCGAGCGACACCGCGAGCAGTCCGAACAGCGTCGTGAACTTGATGATGGGATTCAGCGCCACCGATGACGTGTCCTTGAACGGATCCCCGACCGTATCGCCCACCACCGTTGCCGCGTGCAGTGGCGTGTTCTTCATCTTCAGCTCAGTCTCGACGATTTTCTTCGCGTTGTCCCACGCGCCGCCGGCGTTCGCCATGAACACCGCCTGGTAGAGCCCGAAGAGTGCGATGGAGATGAGATAGCCGATGAAGAAGAACGGTTCGAGGAAGGCGAATGCCAGCGTCGAGAAAAACACGGTGAGGAAGATGTTGAACATTCCCCTCTGCGCGTACTGCGTGCAGATCTCGACGACCTTCTTGCTGTCCTCGACCGATGCTTTCTCCGCGCGGTCGAGCCTGATGTTCGCCTTGATGAACTCCACGGCGCGATAGGCTCCGGTCGTAACCGCCTGGGTGGACGCGCCGGTGAACCAGTAGATCACGGCGCCACCGGTGCTCAGCCCCAGCAGAAACGGGGCGTGCAGCAGCGAGAGCTTGTCGATGTTCTGCGTCAGGCCCAGCGTGAGCTCCATGATGATCGAGAAGATCATCGTCGTTGACCCGACGACCGCGGTACCGATAAGCACCGGTTTTGCCGTCGCCTTGAACGTGTTGCCAGCGCCGTCGTTCTCCTCCAGAAGGTCCTTGGCTTTGTCGAACTGGACGTTGAGGCCGAAGTCGCGCTTGAGCTCCTCCTTCACACCGGGAATCGTCTCAATTTCCGACAGCTCGAACACCGACTGCGCGTTGTCGGTGACGGGCCCGTACGAGTCAACGGCGATCGTCACCGGCCCCATACCGAGGAAGCCGAACGCGACCAGGCCGAACGCGAACACCGCCGGCGCGAGCATCAGGCTCGCCATCGACGGGCTGGACGCGCTCACCAGGTACGCGATCGACATCAGCGAGACGATGCTCAGGCCGAGCCAGTACGAACTGAAGTTCCCGGCGACGAAGCCGGCGAGGATGTTGAGCGACGCCCCGCCTTCCCTGGACGCAGTCACGACTTCCCTGACGTGGCTCGATTCGGTGGAGGTGAAGACCTTCACGAGCTCCGGGATGATGGCGCCCGCGAGCGTGCCACAGGTAATGATCATCCCCAGCTTCCACCACAGGCTGCCGTCGCCGAGATCGGGAATCAGGAGGCGCGAGACGACGAACGTCAGGATGACCGACACGATCGAGGTCAGCCAGACGAGCGACGTCAGCGGCGCCTCGAAATTCATCTTCGTCACCGACCCGTACCGTGCCTTCGCGATCGCTTCATTGAGCAGGTACGAACCGCCGCTCGCGACGACCATCATGACGCGCATGACAAAGATCCAGACCAGCAGCTTCACCTGGGTCGCCGCCTGGGGTACGGCCAGGATGATGAACGTGATCAGCGCCACGCCGGTCACACCGTAGGTCTCGAAGCCGTCCGCGCTCGGGCCCACCGAGTCACCCGCGTTGTCGCCCGTACAGTCCGCAATCACGCCCGGGTTCCGCGCATCGTCTTCCTTGATGTTGAAGACGATCTTCATCAGGTCGGCCCCGATGTCCGCGATCTTGGTGAAGATGCCGCCGGCGATTCGGAGTGCCGCCGCGCCAAGCGACTCGCCGATGGCGAACCCGATGAAGCATGCGCCCGCGTAGTCACGCGGGATGAAGAGCAGGATGAACAGCATGATCAGCAGCTCGACGCTGATCAGCAGCATGCCGATGCTCATCCCGGCCCGGAGCGGAATCGCGTAGACCCTGAACGGCTTCCCCTCGAGGCTGGCAAACGCGGTGCGCGAGTTGGCGTAAGTGTTCACGCGGATCCCGAACCACGCCACGCTGTAGCTGCCGAGGATGCCGACCACGCTGAAGAGCAGGATGATCGACAGCGTCGCCGCGACCGACTTGCCGGGGATCGGATTCAGCCATCCGTAGTAGCCCGCGATGATCACGGCGATGAAGGCCCACAAGATCAGGATGAACTTGCCCTGCGTGATCAGGTAGGTCTTGCACGTCTCGTAGATCAGATCCGAGACTTCGCGCATCGACCGGTGTACCGGAAGGTTCTTCACCTGTCTGAGGCTCACGAGACCGAACACGATGCCAAGCGCGGCCACGACCATGCCGCCCAGGAGCAGGGTCCGCCCGTTGTATCCTCCAACGTCGACCTGCTCGAGATCGGGCAGCACGAGGCTCGCTTCGCCGCCGGTGGGCCGCTCGCCCTGCGCCGCAGGTGGTCCCGCCGGCTCCGGCTGCTGCGCCAGCGCGCGCGTGGGAATCGCCAGAACGGCAACAAGGAACACCAGCAGCGCCGCAAAGCGGCCGAATCCTCTCAATGGCCCGGTCATCAGTTTCATTGGTCCTCTCTCAGCAGTGAATGAACGCGACCCGGCAGTGACATCCCGCCGGTCAGGAAAATACGGATGCCCTCTTCGACGCTCACGTCGGGAAAGAAGGCGCGCTCCTTTGGAAACAACATGATGTCGCCGAGATAGAGGTGATTGGTCGGTACATACACGGCAATCAGTGCTTCCGGCCCCTGCCCGCGATCGACGGTGAACTCCTTCGTGAGGAACCCCATCACGAGGCCACGCCGCGAATCGTCCACCATGACCACACGCTTGAATCCGTACTCGTTGTCCGGCGAAAACGCCGCCACCAGTTGCTTGACCGGCGTGTAAATCGTCTTGAACACCGGCACTCGCGCCAGCCAGCGTTCGCCGCGCGCCAGCACGCGGCGTCCGATGACGTTCGTCGCCACGGCACCGACGGCCAGCACGAACAGCAGCAGGATCAGGAATCCGACGCCGGGCGCGGCACGTCCCACCAGACGCGTCGCCAGTGGGGCCGTGAAGCCGTCAATAATACCGAAGATCCACACCAGCGCCGCAATACTGAGGACCAGCGGCACCGTGAGGAAGAACCCGGCGATGAATCGGCGCCTGAGCCACTGACCCAGCGAACTGTTCTCCACGGCCCTATCTCCACCCCGCCGCCAGCGCCGCAAAGATCACGAGCCCGAGCGCGATCCGATACCACGCGAACGGCGCGAATCCCGCGCGCCTGATGAATCCCAGGAACGGCCGCACCACGAGCAGTGAGGCGATAAACGCCGTCACGAGCCCGATGGCGATCTCCGCTGCGAGACCCGGATCGAGCGAGTCTCCCACCTCGAGCAGATCGTGCGAAAAGGCGGCAATCATGGTTGGGATCGCCACGAAAAACGAGAACTCGGCGGCCGCGGGGCGATCCAGCCCCATCAACATGCCGCCGACAATGGTCGCCCCGCTGCGCGACACGCCCGGAATGATGGCCAGCATCTGGCACAGCCCCACGCCGAACGCCCGCCCGAATGGCGTCTGCTCGGCGTTGAGGATTGTCGGGGCCGGCCTGACGCGCTCGACGACCAGCATCACGGCGCCGCCGACGATGAAGGACGTCGCGAACACGGCGGGGCTCTCGTAGAGCACCGATTTCACGAACGTCGAGAACAAGGCGCCGACAACCAAAGCCGGAATGACCGCCACGATGACCGCCGCCGCAAAGCGCCTCGCGTCTGGATCCGATGGCAGCCCGGTGATCACGTTCACGATCTTGACGCGGTACAGCCATACGATCGCGAGGATCGAACCGAGCTGAATCATCACGGCGAAGACGTGATCGGGATCCTCAAAGGCGAGCAGCTTCTCTCCCAGCAGCAGATGCGCGGTCGACGACACGGGAAGGAATTCCGTGAGGCCCTGGACGATGCCGAGAATCGCAGCGAGGAAGTACGTCAATGCGGACGTGAATGCGGTTGTGTCGAGAACGGGCCGGCTACGCCGGCCCGCAACGTACAACTCTTGAGATGCTGGGTTATGACGCCCGCGCCTTGCGCTGCGACTTCGATCGCCGCGCCGGCGGAGTGGCGGTCGCCGCCGGTGCCGCGGATATCGTCGATGGCGATTTCCGGTGCCAGAACGTCACGATCGCGGCCGCGATGAACACGCTGGAATACGTCCCCGTGATGATCCCGACGATCATCGTGAACGCGAAGCCCCTCAGCACCTCGCCGCCGAACAGGAACAGGGCGAGAGCCGACAGAAACGCCGTGCCGGCGGTGATGACCGTGCGGCCCAGCGTCTGGTTGATCGACGCGTTGATGACGTCGCTCAACGACCCCTTGCGCATCTTCCGCATGTTCTCCCGGACGCGGTCGAAGATGACGATGGTGTCGTTGGTCGAATAGCCGGTGACCGTCAGGATTGCCGCGATGACGTTCAGCGTGATGTCGTAGCGGAAGAACGCCAGCAGCGCGAGCGTGACGAGGATGTCGTGAATCGTGGCGACAACGGCGCCCACCGCGAAGGCAAACTCGAACCGGAACGCGATGTACGCCAGGATGCCGATGAGGGAGAGGACGAACGCCCAGATGCCCTTCTGCGTCAGTTCCTCGCCGACCGCGGGACCGACGATCTCGGTGCCGACGACCGTGAAGTTCCCGAGGTTTCCTTTTCGCAGCGCTGCCTCGACCGCCTGCGCCGTCGAGCTGAGCGCGGCGCCCTGTTCGGCGCCCACCTGCGGCACGCGCACCATGACCTGCCGGAGCGAAGGATCGCCGTACGACTGGACGATCGCGTCCTGTCCGCCCCCGGCGTAATTCTGGTTCAGTGCGGTGCGGACCGCATCAACCGACGGCGTCTGATCGAACTGCATGATCATCGAAGTGCCGCCGGCGAACTCGACCCCCTTGGCCAGGCCTCGCGTGTAGATCAGGCCGAGGCCCGCGATGATCACGATCCACGACAGTGCCACCGCGTGCCACCGCCAGCGGAGGAAGTTGTAATTGGGGTTGGTGAAGATATGCATGCTTGTCGCTCGTCGCTAGATCGACAGCGCCGCCGTCTGCCGCTGCTGCCGTCCGAGCGCCAGCTCGAACAGCGTCTTCGACACAAATGTCGAGGTGAACAGGTTGGACGCGAGGCCGATGATGAGGGTGTACGCGAAGCCGCGAATCGGGCCGGTCCCGAATTGAATCAGGAACAGCGCGGCGATCAACGCCGAGATGTGCGTGTCGAGCAATGTCAGGAAGACGCGGCTGAAGCCGGCATTGATCGCGGCGCGGACACCATGCTGCGCTTCCAGCTCCTCCTTGATGCGCTCGAAGATGAGCACGTTGGAATCGACGCCGATGCCCATCGTCAGCACGAACCCGGCGATGCCTGGCAGGGTCATGACGGCGCCGATGTACGCCATCAGGCCGATCAGGATGATCAGGTTGAAGAGGAGCGCGACAATCGCGTTCACGCCCGACAGCTTGTAGTAAATCAGCATGAAGGCGACGATCAGCAGCAACCCGACCACGGACGCTTCGATGCCGGATCGGATCGAATCGGCGCCGAGGCTCGGACCGATGGTCCGCTCCTCGAGATAGGTGAGCGTGGCGGGCAGCGCGCCCGACTTCAGTATCAGCGAAAGATCGGTCACTTCGTCGCGGGTGACGCCGGTGATCTGGCCGGTGTCGGTAATACGTCCCTGGATCGTCGGCGCCGAGGTGACGCGGTTGTCGAGGATGATCGCGAGCCGGCGTCCGATGTTCGTCTCGGTGACGACGCCGAACTTCCGCGCCCCGTCACTGCTAAGCGTGAATTGCACCGCCGGCAGGTTGTTCTGGTCGACCGAGGGACGCGCGTTGGTCAGGTCCCGTCCGCTGACTGCGGCCGCCTTGCGAACCATGTAGTAGACCGTGCCACCGCCGGTCGCATCGGCCGAGCCCGGGATGATGTCCATCCCCTCGGGCACCTGGCCGTTCTGCAGCAGATCTTCGCGCGTCGCCGCCGGTCCCGCCTCGACGATCTTGAGCTCGAGCAGCCCCGTCGACCGGATGATTTCCTTCGCATGCTCGACGTCAGTCACGCCGGGCAGCTGGACCAGGATCTGATCGCCGTTGGCTCCCTGCTGGGCGATGCTCGGTTCGGCGACTCCCAGTTCGTTCACGCGCCGTTCAATTGTCTGCCGGGCCGCCACGACCGACTCCTGGCGAAGGATCACCTGAATGTTCGGCTTCATCGTGAAGGTGTAGCTGCCATTCGTGCCCGGACTACGGTCGTAGTTGACGGCCAGATCAGCCGCGGCTTCCCGGAAGGCCGCGTCCTGCGCCGGCGGCACCCCTTCCACGCGGATCTGCGTGATGGTCGGCATCGTGAGACTGGTGACGGTGATGTTGCGGGTCCGGAGCGCTTCGCGCAGCCGCTCCATCTCCTGCTCGCCCTCGAGGCGGATGGCGTCGTCGGTCTGGACGCGGAGGACGAGGTGCACGCCGCCCTTGAGATCGAGCCCCAGCTTGAGCTGTTTCGCCATCAGCCACGACGGCGAAGTGATGCCGTATTGCGACGCGATGATCGGATACACACCAACCGCGGCGAAGATCACGAGTACCGCAACGATGGTGATTACTTTCCAGCGAATGTTCTTGTTCATGACGAGGTACCGCTGCCTGCGGGCGCCACAGGCTCCTGCCCCTGGAAGCCGACAATGGCGTTCCGGGAAATGTCGACGCGCACGCGCTCAGCTATCTGAATCTGGACCGCCTGGTCGCTAACCCGCGTAATAGTGCCGTAGATTCCGCCCGACGTGACCACCTGATCGCCCACTTTCAGACTCGATAAGAAGTCCGCCACCTTCTGCTGCCGCCGTTTCATGGGCAGCAGAATGATGAAATAGAAGATGGCCAGCACGAGCGCGAACGGCAGCAACTGCACCAACGCGCTCGGCGCGCCCTGCGAAGGCGCAGCCATGGCAAGTACGAATGACGCGGTCATGAATCGAGCGACAGGCGGGAAGCCGAGTGAAGGAACTCCTGCCTGAATCTATCGAAGGTCCGAAACGATATAGCGTCTCTGATCCTCCGCATGGTGTCAAGGTAAAAGCTGAGATTATGCAACGTGTTAAGGGCGCCTGCACTCATTTCACCGGCCATGTAAAGATGCCTCAAATACGCCCGCGAATGCGTACGACACGTGTAGCATCCGCACTCCGGATCTACCGGTCCGTCATCCTCGGCAAACCTCGCGTTTTTGATGTTGATGCGCCCCTGGCTGGTGAAGAGCTGGCCATTGCGGGCGTTGCGGGTCGGCAGGACGCAGTCGAACATGTCGATGCCGCGGGCGACGCACTCCACCAGATCCGCCGGCGTCCCCGCGCCCATCAGGTAGCGAGGTTGATGCTCGGGCAGCCGTCTCGCAGTATCAGCGACGACTGAGTACATAAGGTCGATCGGCTCTCCGACGCTCAATCCGCCGATCGCGTATCCCTCGAACCCGACCGCGACCGTCGCCGCCGCGCTCTGGTCACGGAGATCCTGATGCACACCGCCCTGGACGATGCCGAATTGCGCCTGGCCGGCATTGGATACCCCGGCGCCATTCGCGTGACCCTCTCGGAGCTCGACCAGCCGGCGCCGGCATCGCTGCGCCCATCGCACCGATCGCTCAATCGAAACGGCTGCCTCGTCGCGCGATGCCGGATACGCGAGACATTCATCGAGAACCATGGCGATATCAGACCCAAGGCGTGCCTGGATGTCGACGGCACCTTCCGGCGTCAGCAGATGCGGCGAGCCGTCGAGGTGCGAGCTGAACTCGGCGCCATCCTCGGTGATCTTCCGGCGGTCGGCGAGGCTGAACACCTGGTACCCACCGCTATCGGTAAGGATCGGATGGTTCCACCCGATGAAGGAGTGGAGGCCCCCGCGCCGGGCAATGAGCTGGTCCCCGGGGCGCAGATACAGGTGATAGGTGTTGCCGAGAATGATCTGAGCGCCTGCCTCCTCGAGGTCGCAGTGACGCATCGCCTTGACGCTGCCCTGCGTCCCTACGGGCATGAACGCCGGCGTCTGCACGACACCGTGGGGTGTGCTGAGCTCCCCGAGGCGCGCGAGGCCGTCTGTGCAGCGGAGGGCGAACTCGAAGGTGTTTCCCGACACGCTATTATTAGAACTCTTACGTGAAGAAGTTACGTGTTGGCGTGATTTACGGCGGCCGCTCGGGGGAGCACGAAGTCTCGGTCGCCTCGGCGGCTTCGATCATCAAGCATCTTGACCGAGGCAGGTACGAACCCGTTCCCATCCGCATTGAAAAAGACGGCCGGTGGACGCTCGCTGACAAGACACCGACGGCGATTTCCGCCGCGGACGTCATCGAGCAGGCGCGGCTCGAAGGAGCCCGTTCTATCCGTCCCGGACGCGAAGCCCATCTTGTGGCGCATCCCGGTGAAGACACCGTACTTGCCATCGAGCGAGGTTCGGACTCGAGGGCGGATGCGACTGGCGCCGCGACGGTCACCGGCGTCGGTCTCGATGTCGTGTTTCCGGTACTCCATGGACCGTACGGCGAAGACGGAACGGTCCAGGGGCTGCTGGAGCTCGCGAACGTGCCGTACGTCGGCGCCGGCGTCCTTGGGTCGGCGGTCGGCATGGACAAGGCGGTCATGAAGACACTTTTTGCCGCCCGCGATCTGCCGGTGGGCCCGTATACCGTCGTTCTGAGGCCAGAGTGGAATCGGAGTGCGAGCGCCGTGATCAGCCGGACTGCGGGCGAGCTCGGGTACCCGGTGTTCGTCAAACCCGCAAACCTCGGGTCGAGCGTGGGGATCTCGAAAGCGAAGTCGGCCGGAGAGCTGGAGACGGCGATGGAGCTCGCGCTGCAATTCGACCGCAAGGTCGTCATCGAAGCGGCGATTCCGAAGGCACGGGAAATCGAGTGCGCGGTACTCGGCAACGACGATCCTGAGGCCTCGATTCCGGGCGAAATCGTGCCGTCGCGGGAGTTCTACGACTACGAAGCCAAGTACCTGGACGAGGGGTCGAAGGCGCTCATCCCGGCGCCGCTCACCGCGTCGCAGGTCGCCGAGGTCCAGCGGCTCTCGATTGCGGCCTTCCGCGCCGTCGACGGCGCCGGAATGGCGCGAGTCGACTTCCTCATCGCCGGCGACACCGGGCAGATGTACGTGAATGAGGTGAATACCATTCCCGGGTTCACCACGATCAGCATGTATCCCAAGATGTGGGAAGCGTCGGGGGTGTCCTACACCGAGCTCGTCGATCGTCTCATCACGCTCGCGCTGGAGCGTCACGCTGAGAAGCAACAGCTCCGCACCAGCATCACGTGACCACGCACGTGCGGTCGGCGCTCGCCATCGCGATCGTCGTCCTGGTCGGAATGCCAGGCGCGCAGCCAGCGGCTGCGCAATCCGCCTCGAGCCTGACGGGAAGTCAGCAACTGCAGCGTGCGTACGATGCGATTTTCGACGCCCGCTTCGACGAGGTGCCGGCGCTTCTGACCCGCACGTGCCCGCCCGCCCCGCCGGAAGCATGTCAGGTCCTCGACGCCGCATCTCTCTGGTGGCAGATCCAGCTCGATCCCCTGAGCAAGGTGCGCGACACGCAATTTCAATCGAAGGTCGACGCATCGATCGCGGCCACCGAGGCATGGGCGAAGCGCGAACCGCAACGCGCCGAGGCATGGTTCTACATGGGCGGGGCGTACGGAGCGCGGGCGCAATGGCGGGTGCTTCGCGGCGAGCGCCTGGGGGCGGCGCGGGACGGAAAGCGCATCAAGGACTCGCTCGAACGGGCGCTCATGCTCGATCCGCTTCTGCAGGAGGCGTTCTTCGGCATCGGCCTGTATCACTATTACGCCGACGTCGCCCCAACCACCGCCAAGCTACTGCGCTGGCTGTTGTGGCTGCCTGGCGGCAACAAAGCCCAGGGCATGAGGGAGATGCTGCGTGCACGCGAAAACGGCGAATTGCTGGGCGACGAGGCAGATTACCAGCTGCATGTGATCTACCTCTGGTACGAAAAACAGCCGCAGCGCGCGCTCGACTTGCTCGAACAGCTCCGGAATCGGCATCCACGAAATCCGCTCTTCCTCCAGTCGATCGCCGACGTCCAGGACAGGTACCTGCACGACCTCACCGCAAGCCTACGATCGTGGGAAGCGCTCCTGAACGCCGCGAAGGCGAGGCGCGTCGCCTACCCCGAGCTGGCGGAAACCAGGGCGCGGCTTGGCGCAGCGCTGGAGCTCGATCGCCTCTTCGAAACCGACGCCGCCATCGAACACCTCCGCGCCGTGATCGCCGCGAAGCCAGCTGCGCCGTATGGCGCGATGGCCGAAGCGCAGCTGCAGCTCCGGCATGCCCTCGACCGAATGAACAACCCGGCCTACCGCCTGTCGATCGAAGGGTGGCGCGCCCTGCAGCGCGGCGAGCTGCCGGTGGCGGCGCGGATCCTCGGGCAGGCTCTTGCCCTCAAGCCCGACGATCCGGTCACGCGCTTCCGGCACGCGCAGCTCCTGCTCGCGCAGAAGAACGACGCCGCCGCACTCACGGTCCTCGACGGGCTGGTGAATGCGCGGGCAACGACGCCGCCGACCTTTTACGCCTCCGCCTGCCTCGATGCCGCGCGTCTCTACGAGCGGCAGCGCGCAACCACGCGCGCGATCGATCTCTATCGCACCGCGCGCGGCGTCTTCGGTGCCGATCGGCAGACGATCGACGCGGCTGATCGCGCGCTCGCGCGTCTCGCGCTGTAGATTTCGCGCGAGTTCTTGCGACACTTGACTTCGGAGACACGAATGGGCGTGTCGGCGAGCGCGGTTTTTTTGACAATGCGCGCGCTTTTATGCTTGACAGGAAAAAAATCTCACCCATAATCTACATCTGGTATGAGGGTGGATGGCTCAGCCCACCCGTAGTGACGGCCAAGCGGCTCGTCGGAGGCTGAGTCACAACAACCTGAGGAGAAAACAATGGCGAAGAAGGCTGCCAAGGGCGGGAAGAAAAAGGCCGCGAAGAAGCGGTAGATCTTCCGTTCTGACTTTCGGGGGTGCTCGGTAGAGCACCCCATTTTTTTATCTATCCATAGAGTTGCTGCTTCTCCTGATTCGCCGCGGGCGCGTCGGGAGTTAGCCCACGAAGCGAGGTCGCTGAGCTCCGGGCCGACGTGCCAGGCGGCAGAGAGCGCCGGACGCTGCGGCACGACCCCGCAATCCAAACGGTGAAGGGAGGAACTCCTCATGGCGAAGAAGGCAAAAGGCGGAAAGAAGAAGGCGGCGAAGAAGAGGTAAGTTCGCTGCTCGCGAAAAAGGGGGCGCCTTTGCGTCCCCTTTTTTTGTGTACTAGCGGAGCGTTGTCCCGTCCCAGATCTGGACGCGGCGAATGACATCCGACGGCTGGATGCGATCCACCACTTCGATGCCGTTCACGACGTGGCCGAACACGGTGTAGCGCGCATCGAGGTGCGGCTGCGGTGAGTGGGTAATAAAGAACTGGCTGCCCCCGGTGTCCTTCCAGTCGAGCGCCATCCCGACCGTGCCGCGCAGATACGGCTGCTGATTGAGCTCATCGCGGAGCGTGTAGCCTGGCCCCCCTTCGCCGTCTCCCCGCGGATCTCCATCCTGCACGACGAAATCGGGCACCACGCGATGGATCGCAATGCCGTTAAAGAACCCCTTTCGCGCCAGCGCGACGAAGTTCGAGACCGTCAGTGGCGCGTCGAGGATGGCGAGCTCGATCTCGACGGTGCCCTTGTCCGTTTCGATGAAGGCGTGCGGCGAGAACGGCGGTGCCAGCAGCGTCCGCCGCTCCGCGTCGTCCATCGGGCGTTCAGGAGCCGGCCGCATGGTCATGGCCGTGTCGGTCACCCCCTGATCCCGCAGGAGTGTGGCGGCCTTCACGCGGACCGCCCAGTCGCGATCTTTCAGCGCCGCCTGAAGCAGCGGCCGCGCGGCCGCCGAATCCAGGGTGTTGAGAGCGGTGAGAATCGCGGCTCGCGCCACGTATGTGCTGTCGCCTGTCGTTGCGCCGTACGCGTCGACGAGCGCAGGGACCGCCGCGGTCGCCTTGATCTCTGCAAGGCTGCTGGCTGCGGTCGACCTGATCACAAAATCGTCCATCTTCAGGTGATCGAGCAGGATTCGCTGGACGTCCGGTGTCTTTGTGGCCACCAGCGCGCGGAGGAGCGGCCCGATGACTCGTTGATCTCGGTCCCCCAGCATGGCGATCAATCGCGGAGCGCCCTGCGCGCCGGGCAGCGTCGCAAGCGCCTCCGCCTGCGCGACCCGGACTGTCCAGTCCCGATCCGGATCGAGGCCGGACAATGTCGTCAGGAACGTCTCGGGATCGATCAATGCGAGCGCGCGAACTGCCGCGCCTCGGATTCCAGGCGAGGTGTCGGACATGAGATCGATCACAAAGTCCAGCATCTCCGGACTGTGAATCGCCCCCATCGCCGTCGCCGCTTCGAGCCGCAGGGTGGGATCCACTTCACCCTCGGCCAGGATCTTCTCGAGGATCGGCACCGACGAGGTATCACGGATCGCGGCAAGGGCTCGAACCGCCTGAATCACGACTGCCGGATCGCGCTGCCGCCTCATGACGATGTCCCGCAAGGCCGCGGAGGCGCTCTGCGCTTTCAAGGCTCCAAGACCACGGGCGGCAAAGGCAGCAGTCAGACGGCCGGGGGTCGCAAGCAGCGCGACGAGCGCCGGCGCGGCTCGCGCATCGCCAGCGCGGCCCAGGGCATACGCTACAGGCCACCACGTCGATGCGGGGGCGCCGCTCGCGTCGAGCACGGCCGACGCGATCGCATCGAAGGATCCAAGCCTTACGAGCGCGTACAGCCCGAGTCGCGCCGATTCGACCGGCGGCGCCATCGGCCACGCCAGGTCGTCCGGCGCGATGTTCATCAGCGCCCCACCCTGGACGTGGGTCTTCACCAGGGTCGCAATGGCGGCGGCATCTGACTTATCGCCAATCGTTCCCAGGGCTTCGGCACTCCGTCCCTGCACAATCGGGTCGGCGTCCCTGAGGGCGTTGAGCAGCGCCGGGCGTGCCGACGCGTCGCCGATCAATCCGAGTGCGAACGCCGCCATCTGCCGCACTTCGACATCAGGATCACCAAGCATCTGCTGCAGGGCGGGAACGGCTTCCGGCAGACCGACGCGGCCCAACGCAAGCGCGGCGCGCCTGCGCGTGCGCGCTTCGTCGTCATTGACGAGACGAATCAGATTGGAAGGCGGCGGGGGCGCAACGATCGCGGGCCGTCCACTCGCTGCCGGCACCAGCACGACAGGGGCCGGCGGATTCGGATCGCGAAGGATACGCTGGTCCTCGAGCCGCATGATCCATCCGAGCTTCTCTTCCCAGGTGACGACAGGCGGGGAGACGGACTGAGGAGGCGCGGGAGGCACCGTTGCGCACGCGCCGCAGAGGACCACAAGGCTCAAGCCACCTCGAGCCTTGAGGCGTAAGCCATGAACCTTGAACATCGGCCGATGATAGCATCGCAGGCACCGGCCTCCCGGACCGGCGCAAACGCGCATGCCCTTCCACTACATCGCCATCGAAGGACCGATTGGTGTCGGCAAGTCGTCGCTTGCCGAGCAGCTCGCGGTGCGCCTCGATGCCACGGCTGTGCTGGAGGAAACAGATAACCCGTTCCTCGCTGATTTCTATTCAGGACGTGCGGGTGCCGCGCTGCAGGCGCAGCTGTTCTTCCTGCTCAACCGTCATCGCCAGCTCATTGGCCTGCAGCAGGCCGATCTCTTTTCGCAGGCGACGGTCTGCGACTACCTGTTCGACAAAGACAAGATTTTCGCCTACGTGAATCTCGACGACAACGAGCTGTTCATCTACCAGCGGCTCTACGACCTGCTCGCGAAGGACATTCCCCTTCCCGACCTCGTGATCTATCTGCAGGCGCCGACCGACATTCTCGTTCGCCGCCTCCGCGATCGGTCGAAGGATCCCGAGCGCGAGACATTCGACCCGGATCCCGAATACATCCGCGAGCTGAACGAGGCCTACCAGCACTTCTTTTTTCACTATTCCGCGACGCCCCTCCTTGTCGTCGAGACCTCGCAGCTCGATCTGCCGGCAAGCGACGAGGCCGTGGACGACCTCATCCGCCAGATCCGGAGTCTGAACAAGGGCACGCGGTATTACGTGCCGCGCACGTAATGCAAAATGCAAAATGCAAACACCATACGCGTACGCAAAGACGGGGTGAAAGGCGCGGCGACCTCCACCCCGGTGCTGCAAACAATGCAATGTTTGCATTTTGCATTTTGCATTTTGAATTACGCTAGTCTCCACTAATGGCCTGGTTCAAGAAGACCCGGAAGCCCATCGCGTCGACGGCCGAGAAATCCAGCCGCGTGCCTGAGGGGCTGTGGATCAAATGTCCCGGCTGCACGCAGATTATCTACAACAAGGACCTCGACAAGAACCAGCAGGTGTGCCCCAAGTGCGCGCATCATTTTCGAATCAGCGCCGCCGATCGCCTACGCTCGCTGTTCGACAACGGTCAGTGGACCGAGCACTTTCCCGGCCTCACGTCGAACGATCCGCTGACGTTCACCGATACCAAGCCGTATCGCGATCGCTTGCGCTCCACCATCGCCAAAACCGGCATGAAGGACGCTCTTGTCGTCGCGACCGGGACGCTTGACGGCCGCGAGGTCGTCGTCGCCGCGATGGAGTACGCGTTCATCGGCGGGAGCATGGGCGTCGTCGTCGGCGAGAAGATCACGCGCGCGATCGAGATGGCGCTCGCGAGACGGCGGCCGGTGATCGTCATCTCGTGCTCCGGCGGCGCGCGAATGATGGAAGGCGCCCTGTCGCTCATGCAGATGGCGAAGGTATCGGCGGCGCTCGCCAGACTCGATCGGGCGCGGCTGCCGTTCATCTCGGTGCTCACCGACCCGACGACCGGCGGAGTCACCGCGAGCTTCGCGATGCTGGGCGACCTGAACATCGCGGAACCCAAGGCGCTGATTGGATTCGCCGGGCCGCGCGTCATCGAGCAGACCATCCGCCAGAAGCTGCCCGAGGGATTCCAGCGCAGCGAGTTCCTGCTCGAGCACGGCATGCTCGACCTGATCGTCGATCGTCGCGACCTGAAGCCCACGCTTGCGCGGGCGCTCAGCTTCATGGACACCCACACGGCGCCGGCGGTGCCGGTCACCGTTCCGTCAATAGCCATTTCAGAGTCTTTGCGCTGAATTGCTCGATCGTCTCTTTGCACTCGAGACCTTCGGCATCAAGCTGGGCCTCGAGAACATCCGGCATCTTTGCGACGCGCTGAATCATCCCGAGCGCGCCTTTACCTCGCTGCACATCGCAGGCACCAACGGCAAAGGGTCGGTGACGGCGATGGTCCATGCGGCGCTGGTCGCGGCCGGAGTCAGGGCAGGCCGATACACTTCACCGCACCTCACACACCTGCGGGAGCGCTTCGTCGTCGATGGCGCGGCGATGGACGATGCGGCCGTAGAGGCGGCGGCAACGGAAATCCTCGAGTGCGCCGAGCGGCTGCGGCGTGACGGGACGATGGCGGCGCCGCCGACCTTTTTCGAGGCGACGACCGCGATGGCGTTTGAGCTGTTCAGGCGCGCGCAGGTGAAGGCGGCGGTGATCGAGGTTGGCCTGGGCGGGCGTTTCGACGCCACGAACGTCCTGACGCCGCCGATCGGCGCGATCACATCGATCGCGCTGGATCACCAGCAGCACCTGGGCGACACCATCGAGCAGATCGCTTTCGAGAAGGCCGGCATCATCAAGCCGGGGATGATGGTCGTGACGGGCGCGCTCCCCGAGGCGGCGTTGCGGGTGGTTGGGCGGATCGCGCAGGAGCGGGGAGCGCAGCTCGTCGAGGCAGCCGCTGGCGTGCGCGTCGACAGCGAGATGCGCGATGGACGGGCGCAGCTGACGATCGAGACGCCGCACGGGCGCTACGGGCCCCTGCGGCTCGCCTTGCGGGGGGAGCACCAGATACACAACGCGCTTGTTGCTGTTCGCGTCGTCGAAGCAGCGCGCGACGCCGGCTTCGATGTATCCGATGCCGCCGTCGTGGAAGGCCTCGAAACCGTCGACTGGCCCGCCCGCCTCGAGCTGTTCACGCTGACGAGCGGCCAGCAGGTGCTGCTTGACGCCGCGCACAATCCCGAAGGCGCGCGCGCGCTGCGCGACTATCTCGTCCGGTGGCATCCGGAACGGCCGTCGCTCGTCGTCGGGATCATGCGCGACAAGGACGCCGACGCCATCTTGCGCGAGCTGCTCCCGGTCACCTCATCCGTGATCGCGACGGCCGCGGATACGCACCGCGCGATGCCCGCCGACGAGCTCGCGGCACACGTCTCGGCGCTCGATCCCGCCAGGGTCGTCCGCGCGTGCGCCGACGTCCTGACGGCGGTTGATGCGGCACTCGATAGCAACCGCACTGTCTGCTTCGCGGGATCGATCTTCCTGGCCGGTGCGGTTCGCGACGCTCTCAAACGGCGTGATATCCTGCATTGATTCCTCCAACGAACACCGTGTATCTCAAGGCGTCTAAAGGTTTTTTCCTCTCGTGCGTCGTGTGGTTGTGGGCCGCCGCGACGACGTTCGCCCAGACGACACCTGCGCAGACCGCGGCACCGGCGCCATCGACCAGTTTGCCCCTGGGAATCGCAGATTACTCGAGCTGGAAATTCGAGCAGGAGGGAGACCACCTTCACCTGATCGGGCAGGCCGCAATCAGGGGCACGCAGCTCCAGTTCTTCGCCGACGAAGTCGATCTGTACTTCACGACCAACCGCATCGTGGCCAGCGGCAACGTGGTGTTCACCAATGCTGACGGACGGATCGCCGCGGAACGCGTCGAGTTCAACACCGCCACCGGTGTCGGGACGTTTTACGACGCCTCTGGCATCATGTCGCTTGGCGCGAAGGCTGGCGTGAGCATGGGCGCGAACATCGCGGCGTTCGGCGGCCAGGATCCCGACGTCTACTTCTACGGCCAGACACTCGAGAAGCTTGGACCCCGCAAGTACCGGATCACCCGCGGCGGCTTCACGACGTGCGTTCAGCCGACGCCACGGTGGGAAGTGACGAGCGGCAGCGTCGTGCTGAACCTGGACGACTATGCGATTGCGAACAACACGGTGCTGAGGGTCAAAGGGGTCCCCGTCTTTTACCTCCCAGTCCTCTACTATCCGATTCGGAGCGATCAGCGCGCGACCGGATTTCTGCTCCCGACCTACGGCGCCTCGACGCTGCGCGGCCAGTCGCTCAGCAACGCGTTCTTCTGGGCAATCGACCGCAGCCAGGATGCGACGTTCTTTCACGACTGGTTCACGCATACGGGCATGGGTGAAGGCAGCGAGTACCGCTACATCGCGGGGCAGCAATCGGCGGGCAACGTGCGCGCGTACCGCTTCGTCCAGCACGACACGAGCTTCACGCAGTCAGGACAGACGACGACCCTGCCGGCGAAGGTCACTTACGAATTCACCGGCACCGCCACGCAGGCCCTCGGCGGATCGGCGCGAGGGCGGATGCGCCTCGACTATTTTTCAGACGTCCTCACCCAGCAGCTCTACCATCAAAACGTCTACCTGGCCTCGCGTCGCAGCCGGCTGATCGAAGGGGGCGTCAGCGACGTGTTCGGACCACTGGCGGCGACGTTCCTCTATCAACGGAACGAGACCTTCAACAGCGACACCAATTCCGTGCTGTACGGATCGACTCCGCGCATCTCTGCGATTCTTGCCCCGCAGCAACTGTTCGGGGCGCCCATCTACGCCTCCCTGAACAGCGAGTACGCGCACCTGCCGTACCAGGCCCTTACGGACGGCATCGCTACGCTCGACAACACGCTATCCCGGGTCGATGTGGCGCCCTCGCTGCGCGTGCCGCTGTCGCGGTTGACGTACCTGTCGGTGAACACAAGCGCCGCGCATCGCATGACGTACTACTCGCGCCGTTTCGACGCCCGCCAGGTGGCGGTACCCGGATCGCTCCTTCGCGACTATACGCAGCTGCGCACCGACATCGTCGGCCCGGTGATGACAAAGATCTGGGACACGCCGACGAGCGGCTACGCCGAGCGCATGAAGCACGTGATTGAGCCGGCGTTCACCATCGACTACACCACGGCGATCAGCAACTACCAGCAGACGCCCATCCTGACAGACTTTTCAGACTTCATCGTCGGCGGCACCTCCAGGTTCACGTACGGCCTGACGAATCGCCTCCTCTATCGCAGCAAGGCGGCCGACGGCGTACGCGGTCAGACGCGCGAGTTCGTGACGTTTGGCGTGCAGCAGACCTACTATTCGAACCGCGAGTCGAGCAGGTACGACACCGCGTATGCCAGCTCGAGCGTCAACCGGAACCCTGTGGACCTTTCGCCCGTCACGTTGAACGTCCGCGTTTCGCCGTCCGCGAGGATCGACGCGAACAGCAGGCTCGAATACGACGTGTCCGGTCTCGGTCTCGCGGTGTGGACGATCGGCAGCACGATGTCGGCCGGCCAGAGCTCCGGCACGCTCAGCTACAGCCGTCGCCAGTACACACGCCGGTCGGATCCAGATACGTATTTCTCCGGATCAACGTCGCTCAGATCGCCGAACGGTCATTTCACCGGCACGTACGGGCTGAGCTGGGACATCACGCATTCGACAGTTGTCTCTCAAAACATCCTGGCGACTTACATGGCACAGTGCTGCGGTCTGCAGGTCGATTTTCAGAAATTCAGCTACCCGAGCTCCTCGGGATTTCCGATACCGGCGGATCGCCGGATCAACTTCTCATTCGTTCTCGCCGGACTCGGGACGTTCTCGAATTTCTTCGGTGCGTTCGGGAACTCGGTCCGGTGACGCTGTGAAAGGACTGATCCTCAGCGGCGGCAAAGGAACCCGTCTTCGACCGCTCACCTACACCAGCGCCAAGCAGCTCGTGCCGGTCGCCAACAAGCCGGTGCTGTTCTACGGCATCGAGGCGATCGCCGACGCCGGCATCCGCGACATCGGCATCGTCGTGGGAGAGACGCAGGCCGAGATCCGCGCGGCGGTCGGCGACGGATCTCGATGGGGCGTGCGCGTGGTGTACATCGAACAGGATGCGCCGCGCGGCCTCGCGCACGCGGTCAAAATCAGCCGCGACTTCATCGGCGATGAACCGTTCGTGATGTACCTGGGCGACAACCTGCTGAACAAGGGCATCACGCAGTTCGTGCGCGAGTTCGAGAAGGAGAAGCCGGCGGCGCAGATCCTGCTGACCCGCGTGCCGGATCCGCAGATGTTCGGCGTGGCGCAGCTCGAGAACGGCAAGGTCGTAAGGCTCGTCGAGAAGCCGAAGGAGCCCATCGGGGATCTGGCGCTCGTGGGCGTTTACATGTTCGGAAGCGAGGTGTTCGAGTCGGTCGATCGCATCAAGCCGAGTTTTCGCAACGAGCTCGAGATCACCGATGCGATCCAGGACCTGATCGATCGTGGTCTGACCGTCCGCCCGCACATCGTCGACGGCTGGTGGAAGGATACGGGCAAGCTCGAAGACATGCTCGAAGCCAACCGGCTCATTCTCGAGACGTTCGAGCGGCGAATCGATGGCACCGTGGACGACAGCCGCATCGAAGGGAAAGTCGTGATCGAGAAGGGCGCGGTCATCGAGCGATCGATGATCCGCGGGCCGGCGATCATCGGGGCCGGCGCGCGCATCATTCACGCGTACGTCGGTCCGTTTACGTCGATCGGCAACGACGTCGAAATCAAGGACTCCGAGATCGAGCACAGCATCGTACTTGAAGGGTCTTGCGTGCGGGACCTGGCAAACCGTGTCATCGACAGCCTCATCGGAAAGAACGTCCGCATTTACCGCGAGCCGGTCAAGCCGAGCGCCTACCGGTTCATGCTGGGCGACAATTCGGAGGTCGGCATCAGATGGTGAATCTGGTTGACGTCCTCGTCACCGGCGGAGCGGGCTTCATCGGCAGCAATTTCGTCCGGTACGCGCTCGAGGCCCATCCCGACTGGCGCGTCACCACCCTCGACAAGCTCACATACGCCGGACGACGGGAGAACCTCCACGATGTCATGACGCACGAACGGCACGCATTCGTGCACGGGGACATCATCGACGCCCCGGTCAGCGGCCCACTCGTCGAACGCTCGAACATCGTGGTGCATTTCGCCGCCGAGACTCACGTCGACCGGTCGATCATGGCGGCGGGAGACTTCATCAGGACCGACGTCGAGGGGACGTTCGTGCTGCTCGAGGCTGCGCGGCGCGCCACGGGATTGACGCGTTTCGTCCAGATCTCGACCGACGAGGTGTACGGCAGCGTCGCGACCGGCGCCAGCACTGAGACCGACGAGCTCCGGCCGCGCAACCCGTACTCGGCAAGCAAGGCGGGCGCGGACCGACTTGCCTACAGCTACTGGGCGACGTACGACCTGCCGGTGATCATTACGCGCGCGTCGAACAATTACGGGCCGTATCAGTTTCCGGAAAAAGTGATCCCGTTGTTCGTGACCAACGCCATCGACGATATCCCCGTGCCGTTGTACGGCGACGGCCGCCACGTGCGCGACTGGCTGCACGTGCTCGATCACTGCAGAGCGATCGATCTGCTGATCGCCAAGGGATCGAACGGCGAGGTCTACAACATCGGCGGTGGCAACGACGTGATGAACGTCGATTTGACCCACCGCATCCTCGAGACGCTCGGCAAGCCGCAGTCGTTGATCAAGCCGGTGGCCGATCGTCTCGGCCACGATCGCCGCTACTGCCTCGAGACGGCGAAGCTCCGGTCGCAAGGGTGGTCTCCCCAGGTGCCGTTCGAACAGGGTCTCCGCGAGACAGTTGATTGGTACCGCGCCAACGAGTGGTGGTGGCGTCCCATCAAAGAGCAGGACCCGAATTTCAAGTCGTACTACCACGCACAGTACGAGAAGCGACGCTGAGCCGTGACGATTCTTGTGACAGGCGCGGCAGGATTTGCCGGCAGCCACGTCGTCCAAACGCTTGCCGGCGCCGGCAACGTCATCGGCTGGATGCGTGCCACGCCACCAGCTGATGAAATTGCGCCGCTTGCGACGTGGCAGCAGGTTGATCTGCTCGATCGCGAGGCGGTCCGCGCTGCGATTTACCGCGCGAAGCCGGACGCGGTTTACCACTGCGCAGGCGCGCCCAACGTGGCGTATTCGTGGCGCGATACCGTCAGCCCGCTTTCGAACAACGTCCTGGGCACGCACATCCTGCTCGACGCGCTGCGCCGCGCGGGGTCGAGATGTCGCGTCGTGATTCCAGGCTCAGCAACGGTCTATGCGCCGTCGACGTCCCCGCTCACCGAGGAGAGCCCGGTGGCTCCCGTCAATCCGTACGCGCTGAGCAAGCTGGCGCAGGAACAGCTCGGCATGATCAGCGGCCGCGAGGATGGCATCGAGGTCATCGTCACCCGCTCGTTCAACCATACCGGTCCACGGCAGAGCGCGGCCTTCGCGGCGCCGAACATGGCGCGTCAGATCGCGTTGATCGAGGCTGGAGCAGCCGAGCCGATGATCAAGGTCGGCAATCTCGACGCGCAGCGCGACATGACGGACGTAAGGGACATGGCGCGGGCGTATGCCGGGCTGATGGAGAAGGGGACGCCATCCACGATCTACAACGTCGCGTCGGGCGTCGCCCGAAGCATGAAATCGATTCTCGCGGCACTTGTCGCCCGCGCCCGTGTCACCGTGCGCATCGAAACCGACCCGGCCCTCCTTCGTCCCAGCGACACTCCGGTGATCCTCGGCGACGCCAGCAGGTTGCGCACCGCCACCGGCTGGGAGCCGCAGATTCCCTTCGAACGGACCCTCGACGACCTGCTGACCTACTGGCGCGCGGTCACGATCGCCTGAGCCGTATCCGCCACGCCAGAGCGAAGTCGAAGGGCGGCGGCATCCTCCGTGCTTCCTCTCTCCCTTCGAGTGATGAGGAGGAAATCTATGCGGATATTTGCGGTGAGCCTTGCCTTAATTGCCGCACTGGCGGCGGCGGGCTGCGGTGCAACGCGCAGGGTAACGAACACGGTGGCGCCCGGGCCCACGCTGACGGCGGCGACAATCATGTTCGTCGATCGGGATCATGGTAAGGACGCCGGCAGTGCCGTCGATGTGTGGCTGCTCCGCGGCTCGGATGAGATGGCCCATCTGCACTCGGTCGGCACGAAGTTCGACGATCACGCGTCGATCGCGCCGATGCAGCTCGCGCTGTCGGGCGCGTTCCACCAGACAGACGTCGGCAACGGTCAGCTCCGAATCAGGCTCACGCCTGACGGGGCCGACGACTGGGCGTTCGATCCGCGACTGACGCTCTCGTTTTCCGACAACACCAGCCGCAGTTACATGTGGCCGACGGTCCAGCTCGACAACCGCAATCCTGAGCGGATCTTGAGCTTCTCGTCCGCGGCTAAAGTTCCGTAAAGGGGCTTGACGCGAGGCAGCTGATCGCAGGGGATCGCTAGCGAATAAAGAGCGAAACGTCCGCGATTCTGGCAATCATGCCTTTGACAAACCACGTATAAGGTTTTTCAGAGGCATTTCTCCGCGCCAGTCGGTCCACCCGCCTAACAAAGCTGTGCTGTTTTGAATAACTCTGCCGCTGCAATGTGGAGTACCTGTTGCGCCCCACATGGCCGCACCACCTCGATTGATCTGGCGGCTCCGTTCGGGATCTGGACAGATTGCCCACTGCGAAATTCTGGACCACTCGCCGCTTCTCTTTGAGCTTCGCATCGTTCACGTCCCGCAGGGTCTTACCGTAACGTCATCCACCTTCAGGACTATTGAATCGGCCACGAAGACCGCGACAGACATCAAGGACGCTCTCCGGGGCGATGGTTGGATCGATATCGCTTAGCGTTTCTTCGTCGCCTTCCGCATCCGTCCCTTCGGCTTCACCTTCCTACTACCAGGCGTACCGGTAGGAGGCGGAGGCGTCTGGAGGAATGCCCGCACGGCATCCTCAAAGGGCACGTCGATCTTGAGCGTGTCACGCTTCGCCATCAGAACGTGGCCCCCAATTCCTTGCACATCTCGTGTGTGGCTTTCCACGTAGTCGGCGGCCGCGCGTGGCGTGTGCTTGGAATACACGTAGTCGGCCACGTACGCGAACCGTTGCCGTAGATGCCCGTCTCGTCGTCAGTCATGACTTGCGCATGCGCCGTATCGACGTACCGATGGATCGCCGCGCCCATCGTGTGACCGGCAATCTGTTCCATCGGGAACGCACGCGCACGTCCACCGCGTTCAACCAGCACGGCAACGGCAGCCTTGCGACCGCCATCGGCAGGGTGACGGCCCATGCCCTTCTTGCGCTTGCCACCGACGAACGTTTCATCAACCTCCACGACTCCAGATCCAGATAGCTTCACGAACGGATCACCAGCCATCGCGTAGCGGAGACGATGCGCCATGAACCACGCCGAGCGGTACGTCACGCCGAGCATCCGGTGGAGTTGATGCGCCG